>JABAOF010007777.1_pt1 | contig 14751 bp, 15 predicted proteins | sample 7062171 | NCBI WGS metagenome assembly JABAOF01 (sample SAMN14538628, study PRJNA623070) | marine sediment metagenome | biome: marine biome [ENVO:00000428]; feature: marine pelagic biome [ENVO:01000023]; material: deep marine sediment [ENVO:00002113] | place: India: Gulf of Khambhat ...
GGTGAAGAGCGAGACAATGCCTAGGGATCCTGTCTGCGGCGTGGTTCTGAACGAAAAAACAGCCAAATTTAAGATCAGTCATGACGGAGAAACATATTATTTCTGTAGTGTGAAATGCAAGAAAAGATTCAAAAGGAATCGAAGTAAATTTGTAAAGTAGAGTGAGATTCTTTCTGTGCGTTTAGTGTCTTCTTCCAAGATTCTATTAGTTCTTTGATTGCTTGTTTAAGAGATAATAAAAAAGAAGGGTATAGTGGACATGCATGCATGCTAGTACACGAAATCAGAAGAAAAACTTAAACCCCGATAATTTAAACTGACATTTGAACCTACCCCGGGCTACCAATCTTTCCACAATTCTAATTCTCCCTTTCGATTCCAGCAAGAATCTTCGCAAGTTTCTTCTTAGAATCAAGGTCTACTTCTCTTTCAATCATTATCCTCTGCGCTTGAGGCGAACCCGCTCCATGCATGGATTCGGTTCGATATCCAACAGCACCAAGCCCCATGGAAATGTTTTCTATGAGTCTAAACATGCGGAGTCTAGATTCCGTTGGAACTTCTTCCACGCCTTTCAAGTATTTATCAACATATTTTCCAACCACGGGACTTTTGAAGTCCCATTCAGAAGGCGCAGTTACCGTTAGACCGCCAGCGATCTCCTCGGCTAACCTAACAATTTCGTAGGGAAATCTTGTTACGTTCTGTTTACAGATGTTCGCCAACAATATGTTGACTAGGTAAGTTCCTGATGCAGTTTTATGTCCCTCAGCTGAGCAAGCTATTCCACAAGCGTATAATGTTTCGTTTAGATGGTTCATTTCAACAAGTTTGTCCCTTATGTGCGAAGCCTTTTGAACCCCATTATAGTCGGCGATGGTAGCTGCGGCGCCAGTAAGTACATCGCCTACGCCTGCTTTGCACCCGCCGTAGCTTTGTCTGTGATACGCTCCGAATCTTTCCACAAGGGGCGGAGTAAACTCGTGTTCTCCTGCCATGAAAACTCTTTCCCATGGCACAAAGACATGATCAAAAATTATCATAGTCTCCTGTCCACCATACTTAACATTGCCCAGATCCATCTCTCCCTCCTCCAGTTTCCTCTTGTCGCATGATTGTCTACCATAAACGTATATTATTCCTTCAGCGTCGCTTGGAACCGCAAAGGAAACAGCATAGTCTTTGTCGTTTTTCCTCATGGTTCTCGTTGGCATAACAATCACTTCATGGGAGTTTACGGCGCCTGTTTGGTGAACCTTCGAACCGCTAACAACTATGCCGTCGTTTCTTTCTTCAACTATCCTCAGATACAAGTCTGGGTCCGCCTGCTGACTAGGTGTTAAACTTCTGTTTCCTTTGGGGTCTGTCATTGCTCCGCAGCAAACTAAATCGTTCTTTTGAACATGCCCCAGAAATTCTGTGAATCTTCTGTGAATTTCTGTTCCTAGCTTTTGGTCCATTTCGTATGTTACACTTGAGAGGGTGTTAAGGGCGTCCATTCCGACGCATCGTTGGAAGCACGTGCCAGTTTTTTGACCTAAAAGCCTTAACAATTTTACTTTCTTAACCAAGTCTTCAGTATTTTGATGTATGTGAGTAAACCGATTGATTTTTTCTCCTGTTAGGTGGGATGTTGCGGTTGCCAGATTCTCGTACCTTACATCGTGGGCTATGTCATAAGTTACAGAGACAGAATTAATTGACGGCTTAATAACAGGATGGTCAACCGGATTTCTTATCTTCTCTCCAAACAGATAAACCGTAATTTTTCTTTTGCGTAAGCTTTCTATGTACTCTTTACCCGTTTTTACCGTCATTCCCGAATCTCCCCCTTTAAGTCATACATCATACTCCTCACTTAAAAGTAGAATTGAAACTTCGAAGATTCCAACAAGATTCGAAGATCTCCGGAGTCAATTTCTGAGCCTAGAAAAGGACGAGGAGCTCCATGAAGAAGTTAAGGATCTCGTTAAAAAAGGACTTATATTTGAAAAGCGCCACCGAAAAAGCGAATTCTAGGTTATGAGCGCTTTCTCGCTATGCATCTGTGGGCTATCAACCATTTCAGGAATAAGGAAAAACGTTGCTTTGTTGAGGAGATATATCACATCTCAAAATATGCCGATGGGTGAAACAAGTCATATATTAAATTACACGATTCAATACCCTATCTAGGTGAACGTATGTTAGAAGATCCCGAACAGATTTTGGAAAGCATAAGAAAGCGTGGACTGGACATAGAAATATTGCAGTTGCAGTTGAAACACGACTTAACAAAGAAAAGGGCGGAATCTAAACTCTTGATCATGTACCACAAGGCCTGCAACGCCATATCAAGAGCCAAACTCATGATGTATGGAATCAACGGCTACGACATCAAAGCACCCCAACCGCCAAATTCAGTTGACCAATTGAACGATCATCGCCAAAAGAGAATCTAGTTCAAAGCCGTTTGACTACCTACTTTTCTTGGAGCTCCTAACGGTTTTGCGCCGTACGTAATGTACTCATTAATTTTGACCACTAATGTTGTTAATGTTAAGCCTGCTCCTTTACAAATAGCATCAAAGCTACTGTTAGACTTGTCAGTCCTAGAGAAAAGTAGAATGGTGCAGACATTCCGAAGTTAACCCATAATAGTCCAGCAACAACCGAGGCGGGTAGTGCACACAATCCAACAATCATTTGAAACGCTCCTAACATGCTTGCTCGATATTCTGTTGGCGACAATTCGGAAACAAAAGTTCTTTGCACAGGCTGTATTGCGCCTAGATGCAGACCATATAGAACAAACAGTAGCACAACTCCCACATACGATTGTATCAAAACAAAACCCAGGCAAAGGGCTCCCCATAGAGAGTAAGACAAAACCAACACGAATTTCCTGCCCAGTTTATCGGCAAGTTTTCCGAAAGGTAGAGACATTAAGGAAGCCGTGACGGTGAAAATCAAGTATAGAACCTGAACAACCCATTCTTCAAAACCGAATTCTCGTGCATAAACCTGCAGGAAGGAATAGCTGAAGGAACCCAAGGCGAACACGGCGCTTAGTATTAGAAACAACTTCAAATTGGGAGTTAAGTCTTTCAAGGAAAGCCCCTTATAGATTTCCTTAGTTTTTCTGTCCTTTATGAATACGAAAATCAACAGAACGCCGATTAGGGATGGAATCGAAGCGAGCAGGAACAGGCTTCTGTATCCAAGATAGCTGAAGAACAAGATAGAAACTATCACGCCGCAGGCAGCGCCCAAGTGGTCCATGGTCCTCAACAAACCGAAGTTCCTTCCCCTGTTTTCCCTTGTAGAAATATCAGCAACGATGGCATCTCTTGGCGCACCCCTTATCTTTCCAAACCTATCCAGGATTCTGAAAGGAAATAGATGTTGCCACGCGGTTGAAAGAGCATAACCTACCCTAGATGCTGATCCGCAGAGGTAACCAGTCCAGATGAAAACCTTTCTTTTCCTTAGTCTGTCAGAAAGATATCCGGAACCCGCTTGGGATATGGAAACGATGGCGTCGCCTAAGCCGTCTATTAACCCAAGAACGGCCATGTTTGCTTTTAGGAATTCGGTTACAAACAGGGGCCAGATAGGATAAATCATATCCGAACCGAGGTCGTTTAGAAACGATGCTGACGAAAAGACTGCCATGAACCTTCTAGTTTCTTTTTGTTTCACGCTTAATCGCCCCCGCCCACAACTATACCGCTCTTAGTTACTTCACCAGTTTACCTTTAAGTTTTGACTGTAGATGAAGAAATAACTTTGCTACTAGGATTGAAGGCGCTTTTCGTCTTGCGGCAATCTCCAATTTTGTTCGTGAAGTCATCGAAAGGGCAAAAAACGTCTACAGGGTTCCCCTAAACCCAATAGTGGCTTAATTCCGTTTTATTTTTAAGCATGAACTGTATCTTATAAAAACTCTAAACGTATGCCCACGCATTCGCTAATGGAGCGTCGCCTTAGAATGACCATGGAAGAGTTGGCTGCCATCAAGAAATTAGATTTCAATATGTGTATGCAGTGCGGTGAGTGCACCGGCTCATGCCCCGTTTCCCCAAAATCCAAACTCAATCCTAGGAGACTCATGCTCGAGACCGCTTACTTGATCTCCCCCTTAACCATGTATCCCCCCTTGAACATCTACGAAAAAAGTGAAGTTTGGGATTGCACAACTTGCTCCACTTGTTCATATCGCTGCCCTAGAGAAGTAAAGCCCATGGACATACTTATCGGGTTACGCGGCCTTCTCGTTGAGCAGGGGCGCGTTCCACCCACGTTAGGAGATGCTCTAGAAGGAGTTTACAAGTATGGGAATCCGTGGGGGCTAAGCCGAAGTAAGAGGTCTGATTGGGCGCAGGATTTGAAAGTAAAGTATGTTTCAGAAGGAGAGAAAGTTGATTTACTATATTTTGTTGGGTGCGCCGCCTCCTATGATTCTCGGGCACAAGAAGTAGCTAGAGCAATGGTAAAGAACTTAAACGCGTTAGGCATCGACTTTTCGATACTGGGAAATAAGGAAACTTGCTGTGGAAATGAAATATACTCCCTCGGAGAGAAAGGACTCTTTGAAGAGATAGCTGAGAAAAATTTAGGGCTTTTCGACCGATATGGGGTACAGAAAATTATCACCACCTCGCCACACTGCTTCCACGCGTTCAAAAATAGATATGGAAGAGAACTTCCAGTCAAACATTACACACAATATTTCGCAGATTTAATTGACGAGGGAAAACTTAAGTTTTCAGGGAAAATTGAAAAAGTGGTAACTTACCAGGACCCCTGCTTTTTGGGTAAACACAATGACATCTACGATGAACCTAGAAAGATAATCGAGAGCATTCCAGGTGTAAGATTTGCGGAACTAAGCAGGTCGAGGAAACGAAGCGTCTGTTGCGAGGGCGGAGGGGGAAGAATGTGGCATGACATCCCTGGAGAACGCCTCGCCGAAGATCGCGTTAGGGAAGCCCTTGACGTTGGAGCGGAGATAGTAGCTGTGGCATGTCCCTTCTGCTTGTTAACATTCGACGATGCCATTAAGACAACGGGTAATGAGGATAAAATTCAGGTCAAAGACCTTATGGAGTTAATTGCTGAAGCGCTTTAACCCTTTAATGAAGTATCCTACGGTTAAAATCTTCAAAAGTCCTTAATCTGAATTGCAAGTCAAATTTTAAGTCTCAACCACCTAAATTTCTCTTCCATTAGATGCAACGTAAGTTACTTAAAGGTTAAATATTGTAAACACTCTTTTTCTGAACTCTGTAAGTTTAAAGAACTGATGGACAGGGAAAGAGAGAATGAACATAATTGTCTGCGTTAAACACGTTCCAGAAACAGCTGAGGCAGAAATCGCTATTGACAGTAGTGGAAAAGGAATAAGGACGGAAGACCTCGTGTTCGACATCAACGAGTGGGATGACTACGCCATTGAAGAAGCTGTTTTAATGAAGGAAAAACTCGGAGGCGCAGTCACCGTTATAACAATGGGTCCAGAAGACGTAGATAAAACCTTGAGAAAGTGTCTAGCCAAGGGAGCAGATAGAGCGATAAGGTTAACAGACAAGGCATTTGAAGGATCCGATGCTTACGCCACAGCCAAGATTTTGCACAAGGCCATCAAAGATTTACCCTTCGACCTAATCTTAACCGGCACCCAAGCCGGCGACGACGGCTATGCCCAAGTTGGCGTCATATTGGCGGAGTTGCTCGGAATTCCCCATGCTACCCTGGTGAAGAAAATTGAACCCAAGGAAGGATTCGTGAGGGTTAATCGCGAACTAGAAGGAGGCTTAGAGCATGTCATGGAGGTGAAGCTTCCGGCGATGCTTGCGGTCCAAACAGGGATCAATGAACCCCGGTATGTATCGATAATGGGCATCAGAAAAGCTAGGCAGAAGGAACTAAAGGTTCTCGGTTTGGGGGATCTTGGCTTAAAAGAAGAGGAAGTTGGAGAATCTGGATCCTGGATAACCGTGGAAGAGATGTTTATACCTCCAGTGGAGAAAGAAGCTGAAATTTTAACCGGAGGACTCGACGAAATCGCAGCAAAGATTGTTGAAACTCTCAGGGCTAGGGGGTTGGTCTAGATGAAGGAACTTTTTGTCTTAGCTGAGCACAGGCGGGGCGAACTTAGAGATGTAACGTTTGAAATGTTAACCAAGGGCAGGGAGTTAAGCCAAAAGATAGATGCGGATTTAATAGCGGTTCTCTTGGGTCACAATGTTAAAGAATTTGCGAAGAGGCTTGCAGATCATGCGAAAAGAGTTTTGATCGTTGACGACGCAAGGTTGGAGGACTTCAACGCAGAGGCATATCAGAAAGTTTTATCACATTTAATTTCCGAACGCAAACCATTGCTTACCTTAATTGGGCACACTGCCTTTGGCATCGACCTAGCTCCTAGCCTTGCCACTGAGCTAGATGTGCCGTTAGCCACAGACTGCATAGACGTGGATTTTGAAGGAAAAAAGCCGATTGTGGTTCGTCAAGTATATGGCGGCAAGGTAAACGTTAAGGCGTCGCTTCGCACCTCTGAGAGTTACATCGTAACGCTCCGTCCAGCCACCTTCGAAGCCCAAGAAGCTGAGCCTCTAGGTGGTGAGATAATTGAGACACCATCCCCGCTTAAGGAAGACATACCGTACAAGAAATTCATTGAATATTTTGAGCCTCCTGCAGGAGAAGTAGACATAACTGTAGCCGACGTCCTAGTGGCTGTAGGCCGCGGAATTAAGGACACTGAAAACATGCCGATAGTTGAAAAACTGGCAGAGGCGCTTGGAGGAGCCCTCGCTTGTTCGCGACCCATCGTGGATAAGGGTTGGCTTCCAGCAGATCGACAGGTTGGAACTTCTGGAAAAACAGTGAAACCGAAGGTTTACATAGCCGTCGGCATTAGCGGCGCCTTTCAGCACGTATCTGGAATGAAAAACTCCGACCTCGTTATTGCGATAAACAGAGATCCCAAAGCACCGATCTTCCGTGCCGCCGACTACGGCGTCGTAGAAGATCTATTCAAAGTCGTACCCACATTAACAAATAGAATATTAGATGAAAAAAAGTCAAGTGGGTAAGTTTGAGACAAAAAACGGAAAGGAGGTGAGAAAATGAAATTTGAACTAACCGAGGAACAGATGGATATCAAGAACGCAGCCCGAGAATTTGCAGAAAAGGAATTTACACCAGAAAAGGGAAGAGAATACGACGAAAAATATGAATTTCCATGGGACTTATACAGAAAAGCTGCTAAACTAGGCTTCATCGGCGCATCTCTTCCTGAAGAACACGGAGGACAAGGACTAAGTTGCATCGAAGACTGTTTAGTTGCTGAAGAATTTAACAGGGTAGATTCAACATGTGCACAGCTCTTAAGCGGAGTCGGTTTTGCCGCATTAGTTCCAAAATTCGGCACCGAAGAACAAAATAGAAAATACGTCCCAAGAATATGCAAAGGTGAAATCGTGTGCGGAATGGCGCTTACCGAGTCTAACCATGGTACCGACGCTGGAGTCACAGGTTTAGAAACAACTGCAGTAAAAGGCGGAGATGAATGGGTAATCAACGGGGCTAAAACATACATCACATGCGGCGAAGAAGCAGAATTCATTATGGTTTGCTGCCAGACGGATCCCAAGGCTCCGCCGCCATATNNGGAACTCCAGGATTTGACACTAACTCACTTAAGCCAAAAATGGGCATAAGAGGAGCCCCACAAGCAGAGCTATCCTTTGACAATGTTCGAGTGCCGCTAAGCAACCTTCTCGGCCAAGAAAACAGAGGCTTTCACCAAATCATGTCATACTTCGACTTCAGTCGAATACCCATCGCAGCAGGAGCAGTAGGCATAGCTCAGGGAGCCTATGAACGCGCCTTGAAATACTCTACACAGAGAGAACAGTTCTTCCAACCAATTGCAAACTTTCAAATCACACAATGGAAAATCGCTGAAATGGCAATGAAGATAGAAACCGCAAGATTGCTTACATACAAAGCTGCTTGGCTAGTCGAAAACAAACCCGACCAGCGTAGATTAGTCACTAAGTTTGCTTCGATGGCGAAAGCATACGCAGCTAGAGTCGGCATTGAGGTTACTGACGAAGCTATGCAAATTCATGGAGGCGTTGGCTACGTTGATTCCGATCTTGAACGCTATTATCGTGATGCTAGAATCAACGATATCTGGGAGGGAACAGGCGAAATTCAGAGATACATAGTTGCCAGGGAATGTTACAGAGAAATAGGCTTTTCAGTCTAAACGCTATGGCTATTCAAGGTCACCCAACAACTTTTTCAGCGATTTCACTTCCTTCCTCAAGGTGGCTACCTCTTTTTCCAAACCGCTAGCCTTTTCCTCCCCCACCTTTCTAAGCCTCTCTATCTCCTCCAGAAGATCAGCTTTCTCACTTTCCAACTTCTCAATTTTTTCCCGTAAACTTCTCAAAGTTTGCATAAGCCCTTTCTCAATTCCCTTAATTTCTTTAATTATGCCTTTAATGGTTATCCTTTCTTTCCCAAGAACAGCCCGAAATCTTCTTTCACATCTAGGACACTTGAACAGTCCTAGCGTAAGCTTGAACCGCTCACCCTTCTTGCTAGGTCTGCCAACCATGGACCACGTTTTAAGTGGACTAGCAACCTCGGTTCCACACTTGGGACACCCAACCAACTTCTAAGCCTCAATACTAACTTGAAACTCTATTCTAAAATGTGTTTTCAAAGATGCTGGAGCTTACAAAAACAAAAGAGGGGAGAGTTAAATGGAGATTATGAACTGGAGGCGCTCAACCAATTCCTTATAGCGGTTTCTTATCGTAACTTCCGTCACCTGAGCAATTTCGGCAATTTCCCTCTGGGTTTTTCTTTCTCCAGTCAAGACCGACGCGATGTAACTGGCTGCTGCAGCTATACCGGTGGGGCCTCTTCCCGATGTAAGCTTTAGCTCCCTCGCTGCTGTGAGGATTTTGTGGGCGATTTCTTCAACCTTTCCCTGCATGGTTAGTTGGTTGGAAAACTTGGTTACGTATTGGCTAGGCTTTAGAGGCGGAATGAAATAGTCAAGTTCTTTTACGAGAAAACGGTAGCTGCGTCCAACTTCTTTTTTATTGATATTTGAGGCTTGAGCAATCTCATCAAGAGTTCGAGCTAATCCGCATTGTCTGCAAGCTACGTATATGGCGGCGGCGGTTACGCCTTGAATAGACCTTCCACGGATAAGGCGCTCCTTAACAGCTTTACGATAGATAACGGAGGCAGTTTCAAGGATGTTTTTGGGTAGGCTGAGACTATTCGCTATCTTAGAGATTTCAGAAAGGGCGAAGGCAAGGTTTCTCTCCGTAGCATCAGAGACCCTAATGCGGCGCTGCCACTTCCGAAGCCGATAAATCTGAGCCTTCTGCCCAGGAGAAAGCCTTTTGCCGTAAATATCACGGTCATGCCAGTCAATCATGGTAGAAAGGCCTTTGTCGTGAATGGTGAAGGTAAGGGGGGCGCCAACTCGGGCGCGCTTGGCACGCTGCTCATCGTCGAAAGCGCGCCACTCTGGCCCTCGATCCGCGAGTTTGGCGGCGACAACGAATCCGCAGTTCATGCATACAATTTCAGCGCATTCGTAATCCCGCATGAGTCGGGTGCTTCCACATTCGGGGCACTGTCGAACCCTCAATGGTTGTGGGATTTCTTCTTTCTTCATCTTTTTTTCTTCCTCTCTTTCCTTCTGGGTTTAGAGGGGAAGACGTAAAGAACGCGGTTAACGAGACGCTGCGGATTCTGCATATTGGGTTTCACCGCCACGTATGGGGAAGAGGTGGGGCCAAACACGTCAAAAACCATTCCCACAGGCTTGAGGTTTTCGTCCAACACTTTGTTGCCGATGCGAGGAACGTTTTCCGCCTTGAGAATTATGTTCCGGCTAGAACTTACGTGAAGGACATGGCCGATTCTCTGCAAAATCTCTTTTCCCCTCACAAAACGTAGGTTTCAAACGAACCGCTTTATTTAAACGTTTCTGAGAGCAAATTCTAAAATCTCCACTTTGCGTCTTCAACTCCGATGGTTTAACACAGGTTTCATATGCCTATGTGAATCATTCAATAAATTTTTTGAAAGGCAGTTTACTTATTCTTACTTCAACAGCAATGAGAACTCTGTGAGTTTGCCGAATTCTTTTGTTAATGCATGCATGTACTAGTCTAACGTCCTCAAAAGAGAAGTCCAATGGGCTCTATCAATGGATATCAATTTACCGGCACCGTAATGAATAAAGCACTTAAAATCCATAACAGATTAAGATTGAAATGCGGAAACAAAACAAGATTGTTCTGTGGCCAGTTTACTTCGATTCCAACAAAACCAGAAGGGAAGGACGAAGAGTTCCAAAAAAACTCGCCATACCATCACCAAAACTAGAGGAAATTCAAAAAGCAGTCAAAAGGATAGGTCTTCGACCTGAAATAGTTCCTAACGCCGTATATCCAAGTTCTCCATTGCAGAAAACTGGCGTACTCATTGTGCCTAGAAAAGATTCTAAAGCCAAGACCTTGCGGAAGATCGCAAAGGAACTTTCGGATATCCGTGGATAAGAAACAGATCACTAGACGGTTTCTTTTGGAACAAGAATGGCGTTTACAATACCGTCTTGTCCAGGGCGGGATGTCACGCGGGCAGTTCCCAACGGAGTTTCAATTATTGTTCCCTTGGTGATCACGCCTCGACGGTCGTAATCCACGTTAGCTGGATTCTTTACCACGCGAAGAATCTCTACCTTTGTGGTTTTTCCAGAAGCATCAGAAATGTTTGCGTGTTTTACAGCTAACAATCGAACTTTCTCGTTGGCTCCATGCTTACGGCTAACTTTCCTCTTAGGTTTACCTAACTTCGTTTCCGCGGGGAAGGAACCTCTTTCAAATCTTCTTTTCGTTCGATACCGTCGTTTTCTGCCGCCTGAAGTTTTTCTTTTATGTTGATCTCCATGCCACACAGACAAGTCTACATCATCTCAGCTGACATCGATGAGACTACCAAAACTTGACATATAAGTTTATCTTAACAACAAGGCTATTTCTCTGGGTTTGTTTTCTCTTCCAGTTCGGGCTTAGCAAAATCTTCGAAAACGCTTTTGAGTTGACGTTTCATGGTTCGTAAGTCGTGGCTTAGACCGAAGTAGTCAGCGAAAAACTCGGTTGTTCGTATCACTTTTTTTCGTCCAGCCCTTTCACGAATGATCAAATCTAGGTCCTCCAGTTGTTTGAGGTGAGTGTAAGCGTGGTGTCCTCTGACATCGATGACTTGGGGCTGAGGCACCGGTTGTCGATAGGCTATATAGGACAAGGTCTTCAAGGGACCACGGGAAAGAAGCGGTCTTGTGGCTAGCCTTCGAACTTTAGGCGTGTATTCCGCCTTCAACTGCAAAACGAACCTTTCACCGTCAAGTTCAAGGATTTCAAGGGCTGTGTCAAGATTTTTATACTTCTTCATGAGAGCCTTTGCGAGCCTTTGGACTTTCCTTTTGGAGCGAGTTCCAATTAAGGTTCCCAAAGTCCTTAGATCAAGAGGTCGTCCAGCCACGTAGAGCGCTGCTTCTAGCAAAGCTAAATCGCGCGTAAATTTTTCTTGTTTAAGCGGGTTAGACAATTCCTGTTCCTTTTCCTCCAACAGCAGGGCCTCCTGTGATGGTTATGTAAAGCTCGCCGAAGTCTTCCTCCTGCCACAAGCTCACTTTGCCCCTTTGTGCAAGGAAGAGGAGGATTATGAACGTTTTAACTGCTTCAAGCTTTTCTAATCCAGCTACAACCTTGGAGAATACAATCAACTTCGCTTCACTTGCAAGTTGGCAGAGGAAATTATACAAATTTTCCATGCGCTCTTCGATTTCCATCAAATATAGGTCAACTGGAGGAAGAACTTCCGGCGTGGGTAAGACTGGTTCCAAACGTGGTTCTGAAGGAACCAAGCGTTCACCTTTCAACACTTCATCCAATACCTTCAACAGATGATGGATGGTGGTTGAAGACAGCTCGTAACGAAGTGGAAGGAAGATGGGTGGAGGGAGGAAACCTGGTGGAGCTTTAGGTGGAGGCGGAGGCTCCTCCAGTTTTAGCAGAAGTTTGGACTTCATGAGGTATATGGTGGTGGAAGAATCAAGGGCCACGCCTGAGGCTCTGAAATCGATTTCTCCTCTTTTCTCCATTTCCTCCAAGAAAGACGTTAGCAGAAAGGAGATGTTGACGTCCCAAGGTAATATCTTTTGTAGCCTATGAAGTTCGAAGAGTATGTTCCATGGAGGCTGAAAGTAGAAGGGTTTTTCCATAGACGAGGACACTAGGCAGCCTCCTTGAGCATGGCGGAAACCACGTGGGAGACTCCGTTACGTTCGTATATGCCGTATATTTTCTCAGCTTTGCTAACCATCTCAGGCTTCAAGGTGACAACCAGAAACTGGGATTTCGTCGATTCTTCAGCCAAAAGCTCTCCTAGCTTGGATACGTGAAAGGCATCTAGATGCGCGTCAATTTCATCAAACAAGTAGAAGGCGGCGGGCATAAAATCTTGCAGAGCAAATATGAAGGCAACTGCTGCCACAGACCTCTCTCCGCTGCTGGCTCCACTCACGAGGATGGGAGGCTTGCCGGGGAATTGAACAACCATATCCATTCCGCCGGTGAAGGGTTCTTCAGGATTTTCGAGTTTTAAGACAGCTTCTCCACCGTCGGTGAGTTTCGAGAAATATTTTCTGAAGCTTTCATGTATTTTGTTGAAGGCTTCCATGAAGACTGCGCGTTTTTTCCTTTCGATTTCATCCATGAAGGAGAGGATGGCTTGTTTTTCCCTTTCAAGCTCATTCATGCGTATGGATAGTTCTTTGTATCTTGAAGCTTGCTCAGCGTAATGTGTCAGAGCTAGTTGATTAACGGCTCCTAGTCGCTCCAGCTCAAAGCGTAACAGTTTAAGGGATGCCTCAGCCGTCTTGAGTTGTTCCGGCGAAATTTTCAACGGCTCTTCATAACCTAGTTCCCTTAATCGACGATGGTGCTGATCCAGTTGTAGTTCATGTGTTTGAAGGCTGAGTTGAAGTTCATTGAACAACCGATCCGAACGTTCATACACGGCATCCAATCGATGCAACTTCTTATCAATGTCATCAATCTGAGATGTGAAATTCTTCGACTCCTCCCTGGCGGTCAAAACGGTGCGAGACAATTCCTCTTTGGTCTTTTCGAGTTCTAGAAGCTCTTTTTCAAGTGTCTCCTTTTGTAGACGCGCTTCTTCAACTTCCTTTTCTACGGTTGAAATCTGCCACTTCACCTTTCTAAGTTGAATTCTAATGTTATCAGCACCTATCTTGAGGACGTTTTTGAACTTGGATTCAAGAGTTGCGAGTTCCGTCTCTATACTACCAAGTCTCTGCCGGAACTCAATAACTTCATCTCCTAACCTTTCTCGTTGAATCTCCATTTCTTGAATCAAAACTGGATCAGTTTTTCGCCGTAATTCCGCTAATTCGTCGCGTAATTTTTTCATTTCTTTTCGAAGAGCAATGCGTTGCGCTTTTTGGAGTCCTAGTTGCGTCTTCTCTCTTTCCAGGCGCTCATTGACCCCTTGTATATACCTCTCGATACGCTTGATATTTTTTCTAGTTTGCTTGACGCTTCTACGTACTCTCGCAATTTCACCCTCAAGGGTGGTAATGGCTTCAGCCAATCTGGTGAGTTCCATCCGGGTTTTGTCGATTTCCTCGTCAAAAGCACCTATGTCGTGCCCCCTCTTCGCTAAGTGCTCCTGAAGAGCCTTTACGGCTTCGTCGAGACTTTTCACGGCAGACTCGCTTGGAATGATGGAAGAGAAGTCAACGGGCGCTCGATAATAACCGCTTTCAAATCCTCCACCAGCTTCATAAAGGTCTCCGTTAACGGTAACTGTTCTGTGACCGCTACGGGAAGCGGCGAAAGCAGTTTTTTCATCTCTTGTTACAAGAGTGTCTCCAAAGACGAAAATAACGGCGGGTTCGTGTCTTTTCGCGCACTTGACAAAGGCAGAGGCAGGTCCGCTCACTCCCCTAAGCTTTGGGGGATTAATGGACTTGATGGCGGACAATTCTTCAAGGGGAATTATTTTAATTCTACCTAGTTTCAGGCGTTTCAGTGTTTCAGCGCACGTGAACGCCGCGTCAAAATCTTGAACAACCATGGAGTCGAGCCACCCGGCTGCTGTTGCCTCTATGGCTCGTTCATAACCACTTTGCACCTTGATCAGATTTCTTAGTCGTCCGTGTACACCGGAAATTACGCCTAATTCTGCAAGCTCTTCGATGTTTCTTAACGCGTTTTCCTCTGTCGCAACCCTTTCAGCCAGTTCACGTTGAGTGGCGAACTCCACCACTGCTTCTCTAGCGGATTCAGCGATTTTTTCCGCTTGGGCTATTTCTTTCTCCACGGACTCCCTTTGCACAATTCTTCGCTCTATGGTTCGTTCAAGATTTCTAGATCGTTTTATCTGCTCCCTCTGCACTGTCTTGAGGTCTGCATAGGATTTCTTGAGGTCGTTGAGGGTGGATGAAAACCTATCCCTTCTGGTTTTCAGGTCGTTTAGTCGACGTGAAAAAACCTTTATTGTTGTTTGGCTTCGGACATAGTCACTTCGAAGATTAATGATGTTCCGAGTAAGCTTGTCTAATTGCCGCTCAACTTCCCGAATTTTTTTGCTGTTTTCGCCTAAGTTAGACCGTAGTTCTGCAGCTTCATTTGAGACAGC
>JABAOF010012963.1_pt2 | contig 14749 bp, 16 predicted proteins | sample 7062171 | NCBI WGS metagenome assembly JABAOF01 (sample SAMN14538628, study PRJNA623070) | marine sediment metagenome | biome: marine biome [ENVO:00000428]; feature: marine pelagic biome [ENVO:01000023]; material: deep marine sediment [ENVO:00002113] | place: India: Gulf of Khambhat ...
TTTTCGGGAAACTGTTTTAGAGATGACACTGACTACTGTGTACGAACCAGAAAGTACGGTTACAAGTTGCTATATCAACCAAAAGCACTTGTATGGCACAAGTTCAAGGGAAAAACTGAAAGTCCACAGTGGGTCTACTGGTATACACGCAACAACACGTACTTCTACTTCAAAAATATTTTCAGTCAATCGAGACTTCGACTTGCTCTCTTCCTTTATAGAATGTTTTTCCCCCCTAGAGACTACGTGCTAAAGTCGGGCATTAAGATTAAACCAAAGTTGACAACTTTTGCTCTAGCTTTGAAAGGCATTATAGACGGAATTGAAGTATATAGAAGTGCTCGTCTAACTTTGTGTAGAAAGCATTTGACCTAAAAGGTAATCTATCCTCCACAGCAAGCTCTTTCATTGCAGATCGATCTGATTTAAGTGATGAAAATGACTCTGAAGAAAAGTTTAAACATGGACATAGAGTTCCCTATATATACAACAGTATCTTTCGTCAGTTCAATATCCTTTCAGGGCTTAAAATGAAACTCCGCACGTGCATTAAGCAGGCGTTGAGGAAGTTTTCCGAAATAAAGAAGGAAGGCTTCCATCTTCTACTGCTGATATCTTCCTTTTTCATACCCATTCTCCTAATTCTTTTTCTTGACTTTTTTAATTTGGAAGCTTTTGGCTTGTTTAATGGAAAATTTATGTTCGAACTTACTTGGAAAGGAAGAATGTTTTACTTCTTTTTTGCGTGGCTGCTTATATTAGAGCTTGTACTGAATTGGGACAGCATAGTCAAGAAGCAGCACAGATTTAATAGCCGATTTCGTGTCTTCTTGCTATGTATTTTTGCGGCAGTTCCTTCAGTTTACATTTTGGGTGTCAACTTTCTAGGGTTGGACCAAGCGGTTCTCGATCTTGGCCAAGTTGCGAATATCAGACCACAGTTTATAAACGAGCCTTGGCCATTGGTGGTTGAGTATTTCATTTTTGCAACATTTTTTTTATTTACAACTTGGTTGGCATATGGATTCGCTGGGCTCAAAAATTTCTCTATCTCGTTGTCTTTTCTTGCAGGGATAAGTGTCGTATATTTAGTTGATACTGCGTGGCCATACGGTACTCTAAAACCAATGGAATTATTGGCTGTTCCCACTGCTGCGTGGGCAGCTGCATTACTAGATATTTTAGGCTACAACGTCAGTTTAGCGTACAATTCTTCAATTTCTTCTCCAGAGTTTGGAGCACTTCCTCGGATGGTTGTGAGGGGGGGAGGAGAAATTGCGGTTGCAGATGTAGCTTGGGTGTGTGCCGGTGTCCAGAGTCTATTTCTCTACACGTTAGTTACTTTGATATTTTTTAAGAAAATGGTGATGCAGAAAGAAAGAAAAATAATATTCTTCTTGATTGGAGCTGCTGGGACATATTTAGTTAATATTTTTCGAATAGCCTCTTTCTTCATCATTTTTCTCCGTTACGGAGGGGGAGTTGCTTGGGTCTTTCACAACTCTTATGGAGAACTATACTTTCTCGCTTGGATTCTATTGTATTTCATGGTCATAGTGGTTATTCAGTCAGGCAAAATCAATAGACTAATACAAACCTTCCAAGAAAAGACTAGAGAAGCCAAAGTGTTTCATTTTTAGATAGTATATGGTCATTCACGTGCTGAGTGGCTATAGAACGCCAAAACGTATAATTACTATTTTTATTGCCAAAATGCCTCAAAGTTGAGGCAACGTAAAAAAGTTATATGCATCTTTCCTGAATGTTTAGAATCTATTAAGGTAAGCGGTTGGCATGGCCAAACATGATCTTTTTATCGTAAGCGATCCTCTGTCAAGCGAATTCGGTCCTACTCGCCCAGCAATTTTGGTTGCTGAAGAACTTTCTAACCGGAACTTTCATGTCAAGATAGTTTCAATGACGATAGCAAAAGAGATTAGAGCGCTGTTCGAATCAAAAGGCATATCAGTTTTAGAAACCGTAGGCAAAGTCCCTTCAATGGACCAATCTTTGGCATGGTTTAAGGCATGGTTCAGTGAGGCATTATTTTCTTCAAACTCGAGAAAGACCCCTCAACTGGACGGGATTATACTAAATTTTTCAAATGTCATAGCCGTTCCGTCCAGTTTCTGGTATGCACAAGGTCCACCAACTGTAACTCTACATAACATGAAGACAGCTTTACCTTGGCATTATAGTCTAGTATACAATTTTGGGGCTCCTCTTTTTGAGTTTCTTGACAAGAAAGCTGTAAAGAAGTTTGCGAGAATGGCCAGTAGAGTGATAGTAAATTCAAAGTATTTGATGTCTGTTTATAACGAGTTTGGTATTAAGGTCCACGATGTCATTTACCCCCCGCTAGACTGTGAATTGTTTAAACCAAAAGCTTCTAAAGGTTCTTCAGATTATGCCTTGAGTTATTTTGGCAAAGAAACAAAGGTTTCCCTTTTGAAAAAGCTAGCTGACTTGGGAGTTAAGATAAAGCTTTTTGGTGGAAAGATGACAGCAATCCCCCAAAAGCTACGAAAACACCCCAACCTCACCTTGCTCGGAAGAGTAAGTAACGAGAAACTGGTAGAGTTATATTCCAATGCCCTTTTTACCCTTTATCCCTTTCTCGACGAACCCTTTGGGTATATTCCCATTGAAAGCATGGCCTGCGGCATACCCGTGTTAACATCTAATCTTCAAGGACCCCGCGAATCAGTTATTCATGATTTGACGGGTTGGCTTGTGAATAGCGACAAGGCTTTTATCAATCTTGCTTTGAAGATATGGAAAACCGGTTATCCGTCAACTATGCGAAAACGATGTAGAGAAAGAGCGTTGATTTTTGATAAAAAAAGGATTGCGGAGAGATGGGTAAAACTATTAGCAAATTAAATGCTTGACCAAGTATCTCTTGTGCCTTTCAGTCAGGCGCTCTGCGCACTTTACGAATGCCAAGCTTGGTTCCAATAATGTACGACAAGAACCCTTGAAATTCCGCCCTTGTGAGTTTGGATTTTCCTCTTTTTCTGTTTTCAAATTTAATAGGTATCTCTTTTACTTTGAACCCGCGTGTCCAAGCTTGTTTAACTGTTTCTATTTGTATTTCATACGTTTGGCTGTGGAGATGTCTAATTACATTTCTTACATAGTTCTTTGAGTAGCATCTGAAACCACTTGTACAGTCATGTATCCTCATTCCGACCATTGTAGATGCTATGAAGTTTGCTACACGGCTAATTAGCCATCGTATAATGTGCCATCCAATAATTCTGCTGCCTTTCTTGTATCTGCTTCCGATGACGAGGTCGTAGCCTTTTTTTGCGGTTGCAAGTAGCTTGGGTATTGTTTGAGGGTTGTGGGAATAGTCCGCGTCCATAGTTATGATATAATCGGGAGGATCTTCTAATGATAGTATTAATTTGAATCCGTCTGTTATGGCTGTTCCCAGTCCAAGTTTCGCAGGTCTGGTGAAAACTAGAATGTTGTTATGTTTCTTTTGAAGGCTTCTTGCTATGCTTGCAGTTCCATCATGACTAGAATCATCAATTACCACGATCAGCGAATCTGGTTTCAAGCTTTTAATTTTTCTTATAAGACTTCTAATGTTACCCGCTTCACAGTAGGTAGGGAGCATAATCGCAACCGCTGGCTTTCCTTGCTCACTGTTTGTTGAGGATAGCGTACATGAACCACGTCCCACAACATTCGAGGGCAACACTATTTGGTTCATTCTTTCCACCAGATTTTACGAAGCAAATTTTCAGATTAGATCTCTATAACGTTAAGTCTTGTTATATAAGTTTGTTTATAATAGTTGCGCATGCACATTAGCGCAAGCGGAATATTTTGGGTAGACTTCGCTTACCTAGATTCCACATCACGTATCCACGCGATAGAACCGCGGAGCCACTAAGCAGACCTGTGAACGCCAACCGCGTTTTCGTAGGCATTGATTGGGTGTCTAGTTCCGTTGTGCAGGCAAATACGCGCGCGATTAATTGCGTCACGTATACTCTCTGAACGTGTAGCTGCACTTCGTACATCTGAAAAACTGCGTCGAAGATTCATCGCTACCTCGCGTCTGCACCTGCCACACGAAAGCTAAGTTGTTTCCACACTTCGGGCACACGATTCTCACTGTAGGCAAAGTTCGTAGCTTCTGCTCCTCCTTCCCGATGACGGCAATAGACTCTTCAAAGGTCTTAGACTCTTTCACAACACGAGGAACAGCAATCTTCTCCTTACCCTCTACTTTCTTCTCAAAGCCACACTTGGGGCAAACCCAAACTACATTCTTCCCCTGCTGCTTCATAGCGACGAGTCTCTTGCCACACTTGGGACAGAATTCCAAGGCCTTTCACCACACGCTTTTTCCCCTCGCCTTCGACTCTTAAAAATCTTTTCTAATTTCAATACAGATTGTAGTTACTCCTGAAGTGGGCTAGTCAGTCCGGACGCAATGAGATGTGCAACTCGCAAAGCCTCGGGGACATTGCTGCGCGTAGCAGTCTGCCTCACGATTTTTTCTGCCACATCTATTTCAACGCCAGTCACCTGCATGAAAATCGCCTCTTCACCAGACCTTGGGAAGACTTTCACAATCCCAGCTGCGTTCTCAATGGCTTTCCACCTTTTTTCAGCACATGGCAGATTTTCTAAGGCCTTCCTGATATCTTTAAAATCGGGCTGCTTCCGTGTAACTGCAATGACCGGCAGGCTTGTTATCTCAAGAAGCTTATCTGTGTCAACAACGTTGAAGCCTGCAAAAGTCACGCCGTCCAACATGATCACTCTCAACTGCCCATAATGCGGTGAACAAGTTATCATGTCAGCAATCTTCTCAGTGGCGTCCAGACCATCTATTTCAACGCGAGTCCGCATGACCCCGTCTAGCCAGTGTCCTCCTCTGAATACAACTCCTATGACGTCACACAATCCTCGTGTACGTGGAATGAAAAAGCCGTCGTCAACTCCAACAACTCTAATTTCCGATTTTACAGAATCGATTTTTCTAACTTTCAATTGAACGCCTCTAATTTTCTGTGATAATGAAGAGGATAAGAATTATTATACGTAAGAAGCTTCAAAAGAATTTTGTGAGAAGAATGTCGAATGTGCCAAAACAGGTTCGTGCAGGCAAACGGTTCAACTTCGCACCTACGCACAAAACCGTGGAGGATGTTCTCAAAGATCATGATCTTGCAGCTCTTGGCGACGCTTACACAAATCTAGTCTACTCACTTTACCTTTCTATAAGAATCGGAAAACCTACCGGGGCAAAAGCTAGTGGCCAACTGCTCTCTAAAGCTTTGAAGCAAGCTGGACTTAGAGTTCGTGTCTCTCCCAGAAGCGACCGTCACCGTCAAGCCGACGCTGCAGAAGCGTTGCTTGCTTATGCTTGGCTACAGGGACACACAACGATTATGGAAAGCGTGCAGACATTGTCTACCTGTGAGCGAGTTGTGGATGCTTTCAGTTCGCTTCTTGTGGAAGCAAAGAAGAGACTCGGTTTATAGTTTTGCCTAGTCCTTGTATCCTTTCAAAGCGTTATCAAACGCTACTCTAAATGATTTGGTGTCCTTCTGAACTTCGGCGACTGCCTTTCGAAGTACAGTTTCTGGCTTGCTCTTATTCTTTGTGCGAAGATAAATGACTGGATTTGCAGTGAGCGGATGTGGAATACTGTACCCTGCCAAATCAACTTTTTTATCTTTTAAAAGTGCTTTCTGAACGACATTGCAGAAGGTATGTCCTTCGTTTTCGATCTCTATCTTAAGCTCATTTTCTTTTCCGTTGAGAATTTTCACGTTCATCAAAGTGCCTCATTCTTTCTAAACGCACGCTTTGCCATATTCTATGGCAATTTGGCGCTTCTCTAAGTTTCCGCAGTTGGGACAGGACACCTTATAACGTTTTTGCTGCAGCACATGTCCACATTGCGAGCAGAGGGCGTATAAAACTCCAAGGTTTTTATCGGCTGTTGAGAGATGGAAGATTCGGTTTTTTTCACTTATAACTTTTGCACGTACAATGTCTCCTGGCTTGCATGCGTCATGGATAGAATCCACATAAGATCTGCTGACATCTGAAATGTAGAGTAGCCCTGAAAAAACGCCTGATAGTTGTTCTTTTCCTATCTCAAATATGCGGATAACGGCAGTCTTATTTTGAAGATTTAACACTTGGCCTGTGACAATACTTCCAACCTTTGGTACTCGGGCGCCATGAACCAATGGAAAAATTGATACGGTCTTGTTCTGGAGATCTAGGAGCGTGCGTCCGCTGATTTTAGCGTAGATTCTTCCTTGCTCGACATATGTGCCGTTACCTGAGGTGAATTCTTCAATTACGCCCAAGGGAGCTCCGGGGACAACGAATTGTCCACTCTGTCGTTTGGAACGAGTTTTTGGCATATTCATCTTTCCTATGTTTTGTGAATTCAACGATTGATGGCTACCTCGGTAGAGGGAGCTAGGATGTCAATTATCTTTTTCCCTTGCACCTTCGAATAAACCTTTTGATTTGGGGTAGCTCGTAGCTGGCTCTTTGTTTCGCGTTCGGGAAACAGGCTTTGAGTGTGTTTTCTCAGGCTGCAAGTGGGCTTCAATAACGTATAGATCCACAAGAACCTTATGTTTCCTCTTCCTGTGAAAATCGAACATGTATGGAACGTGAATTGGCAGGGTGTAGAGGGCTTTGATTTGACCACCATGCCCTTCTATCAGCCCTTTTAGGAAAGGTGACGGTGCGTTGGGAATGAGCGCGATGCTTGTTGCTCTCGACTTTGCAGCATGCTTTGTGGCTTTTCGGATGCTTTTGTGCAATGAGTAGATTCGTCTACCTATCCTCATGGCTGTTTCTAGGAATTTTCGATCAGCTCTTCGTTTCTGAACTCCAAATGGAGGATTTTGCAGAACCGTATCAAAAGATCCGCGAATAGTGGAGACATCAGCTGTGATCCATTGGGTTTGTCTTTTGACGCCTAGTTTTTCAGCATTCTTCAAAGCAGTTTTTGTAGCTATTTTGTCAACGTCTACGCCAATGACTTCTTTTGCGCCCAAGAGGGCGCTGCCTATGGCTAGCCTCCCTGTTCCGCAGCCGAGCTCAGCTACGGCTTTGCCAATTAGATCGTCGTAGGTATATGCGGCTATGTGAAGCAGCTGGGCTGCAACTGCTGAGGGTATCGTGTATTGCTCCAGATAGGCTTTGGGACAGGGGTGTTGCCCGATTTTTGACAATGCAATTTCTAGATCTAGCTTTCGAACCATCCTGTTCTGCATAGTTCTTCCCATTTTGTCTTGCCTAAGGCGACTAGCATCTCTGTTACTGTAACTAACGGTTTGCGGAATCTTCTACCATCATCTAAGGATAGCCGAGGGCATGCCGTATTTATGAAGGCTTCAATCGTTGGAAACTGCATGAGAGCTTCTGGTGTTATTTCCCTCAGAGCTAGGAGGACTGCCTTCTTGCCGGCATTTTCCACCAGTGTTTTCATTTCTAATGCTTTAGCGAATTTTTTTTGTCCGGGTTTCAGCCCTATTAGTATTCCGATGCTTTCAGATTTTGTAGCTTCCTGAATGTTTGCCCAACGTTTCTTTAGAATTGCAGCGCGTTCATTGCCTCCTATCGAAAAAGCCTTGTTCTGATAAGGATCAGCTACTATTATGGGCTTTGCAGTAGCTAGAGCTAAGCCTAAAGCGTGGAATTTGCCACCACCTATAAAGAGGAAGGCGTCTACTTCTTTGGAAACTGCCTTTGCGTTGCTATAGTTGCAACCAAGGATTTGTCCTGCGTACTTTGTCTTTCCAGCGTCTCCAATTACGACAGTTTTGCCTGCTGCTAGAAGAAGCTTTTTTGCGCCATCCAGTTTGTCCACATGTTGAACGGTTGTAACCAAGCCTATTTTTGTCCACTGGGCGAGGTGAAGAAGCCCCCTCCTCACTGCAACGTCTACGTTTTTCTTTTCCTTTGCTTCGATGTAAAGCGTGGGAGGCACAGCTTGATCTAGCATTTCACTATGGCCATAGTGGACGACTAGGTCTACTCCTAGGCTTTCTGCCTCAGCCATAGCTAGATCACAGGCACCATAACATGGATCTGCAGAAATTATGGCTAGGGCGCCAGCCTTTTCAACCGTGCTGGCTAATATCTGAACGTGAGGTTTTAAGCCATCAGGAACTTGGATGAAAACGAGTTTGGCCTTCCTGATTTGAACTTCTCTCTTTAGGCGGCTCTTTTCAAGATTAAACACTTACGATACCATCTGGCAAATCTCGGAATTGTTTTGCGGAGGGTTCTAGGCTGCAGGTTCCATTCTAATTGCTTGAAGCTTTGTTTCTAATTTTCGCTTGTTCTTTTCCTTGGCTTTGAAGCGCTTGTTCCAACAGAATTTTCTGCTCGACACTAGCAACCAGCTGTCTCGTTCGTACGAGAGCGTCGTTATTGACGGAGATGCTGTCAATGCCACAGCGAACTAGGAATTCGGCGAAATCTGGGAGATTTGAGGGGCCTTCACCACAGATTGAAACTGTTACTCCATTTCGATGAGCTACCCTGATTAAATGTGAAATTATGCGTTTGATCGCTGGGTCGCGCTCGTCGAAGTAGCCCATTTTTCCAAGTCTCTCAGAGTCGCGATCTATCATCAAAATACCTTGGGTCATGTCGTTTGAGCCTATGGAAAAGCCATCACAGAGTTTCGAAAACTTGTCAGCCATTATTGCGATGGAGGGAGTTTCTGCCATGAACCAAATCTGAAAGTCTCTAGAACTCTCTAATCCTTCTTCTTTCATGATTTGAAGGCATTTCTTAGCTTCCCATAAGGTTCTTATTACCGGGAGCATGATCCAAACATTCTCAAGCCTCCACTCTTCACGACATTTTCGAATTGCTTGGCACTCTAGCCTAAAGGCTTTTTCATACCACTTGCTGATGTAGCGACTTGCCCCTCGCCAACCAAGCATTGGATTGACTTCTTCAATTTCATATTTTTCTCCTCCTTTCAAGTCTCGATACTCATTCGTTTTGAAGTCACTAAACCTGACTACAATCGGTCTGGGGTGAATTGCACGTGCAACTTTCGCTACTCCTTCCGCTAGCTTGTCTACAAAGTTCTCTCCTTCGCCCTTTTCCAGTAGATAAAGTGGATGTTCTCCGATGTAGCTGGCGAGGATGAATTCGATGCGCATAAGGCCTATCCCGTCAAAAGGTAAATGCGCATAATCGTCAATTTTTTCTGGGACTCCGAGATTCATAAGAATCTTAGTAGCCGTCACTGGTGTCGACTGGAGGGTTGAAAATGAACCTTTCAACGCTTCTGATGGCGCTCCCTTTTCTTTAAGACCCTCTGCTATTCCTTCATAAACTACGCCATTCATAGCGTCCACTGTATATGGCTGCCCTGTTTCCATCGCCTTTGTCGCTGTCTCCGCGCCTACAATGCATGGGATGCCTAACTCTCGACTAACAATTGCTGCATGTGCTGTGACTCCTCCCTTATCTGTCACTATAGCGCTGGCCAGTTTCATGAAAGGCACAAAATCTGGGTTTGTCATGGTTGTAACAAGAACATCTCCTTTTGTGACTAGTTTAGAAGCATCTTCTGGCGTAAAAACGATTTTTGCCACGCCAAATCCTATGTCTCTCCTGCCTGCTGCGATGCCTTTAATTACAACTTTCATGTCTGAGAGCTGCTTAGGAGTTGTGGTTTCTTTCGCCTCTTCTGTTTTCTCTTTGACGCTCCATACAGTTTCCGGTCTTGATTGTACAATGAAAACACTTTCTGGGAACTTTAAGTCGCGATCTATTGCCCATTCTACATCTTGAGGTTTGCCATAATGTTGGTGAATCTTTTTGCCCAATTCCACCAGCTTATGGAGTTCATCATCTTCAAGACACGGCTTTTCCTGTCTTTCCAATTCTACTTTAACGCGTTCTGTTTTTCCACTTTTTGGATTACGAAGATACTCAACTGTCTTTCTGACTATTTTCCGGCCGATTATTTCGTTCGTTTCCTTGTCTACAACGAAATGATCAGGAGTCTCTGCACCAGAGACTACCGCTTCTCCTAGTCCCCAAATGCCTTCGATTATTATCTGGCTTGGTTCTCCTGTCACCGGGTTAATTGTGAACATGACGCCTGCTGAGCGTGCATCCACCATCTTTTGAACGCCCACACTTATCAGAACATCTTCATGATTGAAGCCCTTTTTGGCTCGATAGAAGATTGCCCGTGGAGTAAACAGGCTTGACCAACATTTAATCGTCTTCCCAACAAGTTCGTCAGGACCCTGAACATTGAGGTAAGTTTCCTGTTGTCCTGCAAACGAAGCATCTGGTAAATCTTCAGCTGTGGCGCTTGAACGAACAGCAACAAAAACGTCCCTAGAGTTCGTTCTCCTGTTCAGTTCATCGTAAGCCTTCCTTATTGCACTCTCTATTTCTTGAGGCATTTTTGCAGATTCGATGAGCTTCCTAACTTTGTTGGAGGCTTCGTTATATTGTCTCGGGTCATCAGTGTTAATAACAATCTCTTTGATTGTTTTATAGATCTTTTGGGCTATTCCTGTTTGAATTATAAACTCCTTGTATGCCTGCGCTGTTATAGAAAAGCCAGGCGGAATTGGTATTCCTATCTGTATCATTTCTCCTAAGTTCGCATTTTTGCCCCCAACTATAGGAATATCCTCTTTTGACAGCTCGTCAAACCATAACACAAGTTTCTCTTCTTTAGGGGCACTCACTTTGTGAATCTCCAGTTTTTTGGATTTCTATTCGGCAAGGCATAGGAAGCTTTGCCCGCCCCAACTCTAGAGCTCGTTTTGCGATTTCAGTGGAATCTTCGTTTACACCTATGGATATTATAGGCTGGTTAGTTTTCACGCGTGCTGCTTTTCCTATTGGTTTACCAAAAGCGTGCCGCATACCATCCTGTAATCTGTCTGCATGAGCACCAAAGATCATTTTGTTTTCTCGAAGGATTGCATGAGGATAAGGAATGATTCGCAAATTGTAGTTGTTTCCAAGTTTCTCTGATAAGAGGCGATTTGAAGCGATTCTTGCTGCTTCTAGGGCATTGTGGCGAATTTGTCCTTTTTCTCGAGTGATTAATTTGGCTTCTATTGGGAATTCTTCTCCAGAGTTTCCCATTGTGAATTTAGTGATTTTCGAAGGTGGTGTACTTCTTACATACTCTTTCCTTGTGTAAGGTTGACCTTTTATCTCTCGATAATTTTTTGCTTTCACAGTCTTTTCCCTTCTGCATAGCGATTTCGCCGATATTTAAAGCGTTTGTTGAAGGTGTGCTTTGGCTGTTATGAATTGTGAATTTAAATTCTTAAGACAGATTTTACTTACCGGATCGCTAAAGCTGGGTTTCGCCATTTTTCTGCTAACTCTTCGTAGTTTGGGAATGCCTTCTTTAGAATGGGTATATACATCTGCTTTTCTTCATCTGTGAGATATTGAAATTGGTAGGGGCCTGTGTAGGGCGATGGTTCTCCTACGCGGGTAATGAATTCGATATGCATAAATGGGTCACCACGTTTTATGGTGATGGCGCCTCGATCGTTGCTGAGGTTTACGATTTCCAAAGCTAAGCGTCCTATGAATCCGCTGTGAACCTTTGCGGCGTTGAGAAAACTTAGTCCCATGCGGCCATATTTACTTTTGGCTGTCAGGTGAGCGACAAGATCTGGCGGAGTGAAAACTATTTCGTGGCTGATGATATTCTGATGTTCTAGGTAGTTGAGGGTTGTCTCTTCTTTGACTGTGAGGACGTAACTATCACCGTCGAGGAGTTGGTAATCATAGGGGTATATTATGCGGTAAAGTTCTATCAAGTTGAGGAGTTTGTCTTTGGCAAGGATGCACATGTTTATGGAGTCTCCAATTTCGGCTAGTAGTAGCTTTATTATAGGCCGTGATTGAAAAAGATTATTGAGAGCTCTGTTAGGCGCAGGAGTACACAAGGATCGGCCTTAATCCCAATCTTATGCGCGCGCGCAAAAACCTCGAAATAGGAATGTTGGATGCTAGGTTTACACAGTTGAAGGGACTTATGGCTTGGAGGTTTTCTTTTTAATATGGATCGCTGTAGTATTGTTCCTTCAGTTGATTCTTGAGGGAATTTCAGATGCTTTGGTTACTGCTGTGTGCCTGCATTAAATGTTTATATTGCTGGTTTTTGTTTTACCTAAACGCAACAAGCACGCCCGTGCACAAGAAATGAACATTCCGAAAATAATAAACACGTACTGTCCAAAATGTAAAACTCATACAGAGCATTCTGTGAGCATCTTCAAGATGGGGAAACGTCGCGCTTTGGCCGTCGGCGCCCGTCGCCACGAAAGAGAAAAGAGAGGCTACGGCGGTCAAGGCTGGCCTCTTCAAAAAAAATTCGCCAAAACCACCAAGAAACAAACTCTTAAGCTTAAGTGTAAGCAGTGTAGCTACACCATCCAAAAGCAGGGCATTCGTCTCAGGAAACTAACCATAGGAGGTAAGACCTGAACCATGAGTGCAGATTGGGAAACACTCATCCCTAAGCCTAAATCGTATTTTCTCCGCATACGTTGCCCTGACTGCGGTAACGAACAGTTGATTTTTAGCCATCCTACTAACACTGTTAAATGTAATATATGTCAAACTGTCCTCGCCACCCAAACTGGAGGAAAAGCAAGAATCCGCGGCGAGGTCATCGCCAAGTTGGAATGAGGCCAAGATAGCTTTGTCAACCCTCCAAAAGCCAGAATGGCCCGAAAAACGCGAACTTGTCTTGGCCACCGTCAAGAATGTTACTGACTACGGCGCATATGTTATCCTCGAGGAATACGGAAACAAAGAGGGCCTCCTCCACCGAAGCGAAATCAGCACGAGCTGGATACGCAACATCCGCAACCATGTCCGTGAAGGCCAGAAGCTTGTTCTCAAGGTTCTCCGTGTAGATCCAAAAAAAAAGCATATAGATCTCTCTCGCAAGCGTGTTACCAAGCGTGAGCGCATAGACAAAATTTACACGTTCAAACATGAACGAAAAGTCGAAACTCTTCTCCGCATTGCAGCTGAGAAACTTCGGATGTCTTTTGAGGAAATCATGGAAAAAGCCGCTGCTCCGATGGAGGAGTCTTTTGGCGATACCTATACAGCTCTTGAAGAAGCAAGCCGGCAAGGACCTGAAATTCTAACAAAACTCGGTTTGCCTAAGGACGTTGCTCAGGCTATAGCTGAACTGGCCCAAGAGAAGATCAGACCGCAACTAGTCGAAATTAAGGGGGTCCTTGAACTCACGAGCACGGAGCCAGACGGTGTCAATTTGATTAAAGCAGCTCTTGAAAAGGCGCAAAACTCGTCGGCTTCTAAAGCAACTAGGATCCAAGTATGCACTATCGCCGCTCCAAAATACCTGCTGAAAGTTGAAGCTGAAAATTACAAACAGGCCGAAGCTGTGATTCAGAAGGCTGTAGAATCTGCAATCAAAAGAATCACAAAAACTGGCGGAGAAGGTAGCTTTAAAAGGGAAAAATAATGGTTTGGCTCCTCCGGAAATGCGAGAAATGCCATATATATACCCTCAACCCTGGGACCTGCCCGCACTGCGGCGGCAGAGTTCACATTCCTCACCCTGCAAAGTTCTCCCCCAACGACAAGTATGCTAAGCACCGTATACTTCTGAAAAATGAAGGAAAGGAAACATGAAAACAGCGATCAAGGAAAAAATCCGGATTGAACCGAAACAGCCTCTCCTCATCGAGGGCCTTCCCGGTTTAGGAATGGTCGGTCGAATCGCCACGCGCTATCTAATGAAAAAATTAAAAGCCGAAAAATTTGCCTATCTTTACTCTCCCCATTTTCCATATTATGTGATCGTAAATAAGAAAGGCAACGCTCGCCTTCTTCGCGGAGAATTCTCTTATTGGAGAAACTCTCAAGGCAACGACTTGGTTTTCTTCACAGGCGACAGTCAAGCTCAGACTATTGAGGGACAATACGAGATTGCCGAGACAATTCTAGATTTTGCAAAAAAAAGCAATGTACGAGCAATAATTACGCTGGGCGGTTATCGCAAGGAAGCCGGAGAAATGCCTGAAGTTGTCGCAACCGCCACAGACACTGAAATGCTAGCAAAGGCTCTCAAAGCTGACGCAGCTACTAGTCCTCCTGGGAATCCCATAGTAGGAACAGCTGGTTTGCTTGTCGGAATGGCGAAATTCAAAGGGATTCCAGCCCTTTGCCTGTTGGGAGAGACCCGAGGCTACCTTCCAGATCCTAAAGCCGCAAAAAGCCTTCTTATGGTTCTTCAAAAAATGCTAAACATCACAGTCGACTTAGAAGACTTGGACAAGGAAATTAGGAAGTCCGACAAGATTCTAGAGAAAATGCGACAAATCGAGGCGCGAAGAGAGACTTACTCAAAGAAAATGCGCAAAGGCGACGAAGGCAAAACAACGTACATCAGCTGAAAGTTTGCATTGGAGCAATGGCATGCATACCAGCGGAACCTTGTCTACGAGCGTAAAATAATGAAGCGCTTGGGCTTTGAACGTTAATGAACCATTTGAACTATACAGCTGTCGAAAGCGCTGAAATGCATAAGGTTTTAACTGGTTGACTGAGTGTAGTTAAAATCTACTCATCAGCATTCTACACTGTTCGATGGTGAAGACCTATTGACCAAGGCTAGAAGTCCACAAACCCATGTGGCAAGAGGCGCCACCTTCACATTTGTTCAAGGCATTCTAAGTGCAGGACTTGGAGTATT
>JABAOF010006208.1_pt2 | contig 14739 bp, 18 predicted proteins | sample 7062171 | NCBI WGS metagenome assembly JABAOF01 (sample SAMN14538628, study PRJNA623070) | marine sediment metagenome | biome: marine biome [ENVO:00000428]; feature: marine pelagic biome [ENVO:01000023]; material: deep marine sediment [ENVO:00002113] | place: India: Gulf of Khambhat ...
TTGACTGCTACACTCTTCTCTTTTCCGGCGCGCTTGCTGGGCGCTATAGAGCGCAATCCATTGAGGGCATTCTCAGAGATTAAACCTGGATGCATGAATCACAGGGCCGGGCTTCCAAGCATAGTCGACGAAATCCATACATAGTTCGATTTGCCCGAGGCTTTTGAACCCTTGCTTATAGAGAAAGTTTATTGCTTCGAAGTTACGCGACACAGGCTTCACGCAGAGAAATCGTATCCCCATCTTCTTGGCTTCAGAGACCGCTTTCTGCAGTAATTTCTCTCCCAATCCTCTGCGACGATAGGATTCGCTGACTATGATTGGTTCTATCTCAGCTTCTTCCTCTTCAACAATCAACCCAATGAGTCCAACGACTTGAGAGTCGTAGGTAGCAACCCAAAGTCTCTCAGACCCAACCTTTGCCAAATGCTCGTCAAAACGGTCTTCCGGATGCTCTCCACCTATAGTTGGATCTTCGTAGATCTCACGATGCCATTCCGTTAGTTCCCTCCACAAACTGCGGCACTGCTCTCTGTCGCTGAGTTCATATTTTCGAACATCAGATGATTTCGCCACTTCTAGTCACCAGAGAAGCTCCAAGCGACTTCTAGACTTCAACAACTTAAGTGGTTTGTCTTTGCTAGGTTGTCAGGAAAACTACGAACGCTTGAAACGTAGCGAACCAAACACATGCAAGAATCCTACTTCGAGGGTTTTATCCCTTCTCGAATCCTAGCAAAGAAATCGGTCAAATCAATGTTTCCGCCACTGACTATTATTCCAACCCTTTCATCGCTCAGATCGCTCTGTCTTGACAATAGCCCAGCAAGCGCAACTGCCCCAGACGGTTCAACAACCAGTTTCATTCTTGCCCAAAGGAACTCCATAGCGTCAACGATCTCTTCTTCTGTAACGGTTATGATCTGGTCTACGTTCTGCTGGATGATCTTGAAGGTGTTGCTTCCAAGAGAAGTTCGCAATCCATCTGCGATTGTCTTCGGATCACCCGCTGGGATGATTCTTCCTGCCTTCAATGATTGATAGGCGTCATCGGCGTTGATTGGCTCAACCCCAACGACTTTGGCCGATGGAATCAAGTCCTTGGTCGCAATCGCGGTGCCACTTATCAGTCCGCCACCACCTACAGGGCAAAAAATGTAGTCGAGTTCACCCACTTCCTTGATAAATTCGTAAGCAGCAGTTCCAGCGCCCGCGATGATCTCCAGATCGTTAGAGGGGTGAACAAGAGTATGCCCAAACCTTTCGATGAGTGGTAAAACCGCCTTCTCCCTATCGGTCGGGTGCGGCCCGCAAAACACTATTTCAGCGCCATAATTCCGCGTTGCAGCTACTTTGACTGAGGAAGCGTTCGTAGGCATGACAATGGTCACCTTGACGCCTAGAACTCGACCCGCCAACGCAAGGGCTTGGGCATGGTTTCCAGAAGAATGAGTTATCACTCCTTTCTCCTTCTGTTCCGAAGACAGTAGTCGCAAGGCGTTGAGTGCTCCACGAAATTTGAAGGAGCCCGTTCTCTGAAAATTCTCGCATTTCAGGAAAACCTCGCATTTCATAAGTCGATTGAGGGTTGACGACGTCATGACGGGAGTAGCAGTGGCGATGTCTCTTAGGCGCGTATAGGCGGCTTCCACTTCTTTGAACATCTGGATCGTGAAAGACTCGCTGCCGTTGCTAAAGAAGTTAACGTGCTTCCAAGCCTAACTGGAACGCTTAGGCGAGCGATTTGTCGATGTGACCTTTTTTAGGTAGCGAGGGGGCACGGCGTTGCACACGTAGACTTTGTCAGTCGCTTTGTAGAATCGCATACCATCCTTTCTGGCTGCGTCAGCATTTACCTCCAAGACAATTGGATTTCGGGTTCTCCTCATTCCCACTTTAATCGCCAATTCGATGGTCGGAGATAGGTGAACCCACTGTCTCTTCATCGACTTAAGACCGACATCAAGAATTTCAGAAGCCACTTCCGGAGTGGTTCCATGATAAAGCACCTTAATGTCTTCGTCATCTTCGAATTCGAGCTCTACAGGAATTGTATGACCGTATAATGCTCTAATCTCGCCTCCCACGATCTCAAAACGCTTTCTTTCGCTTTCTGCAGCTATGTTAAGGAGGAGCTCTTTGTCGACTGGGAAGCGCTTTCGAAGTTTCTTCAGAAGCTCGTTGATATCAACAAAACCGTGCCTGTTCATCTTCAAGTTTTCAGGATTATGTCTGAGAAGATAGCTCATGTATTTGCTGGTTCTTATCCTCAGATCCTCTTCCATGGGCGTTCGCATAAATTGCCTCGCACTTTCTGTCTTATAGGTATCTAGGCCTGACGGGCGCAGCAGTTGTAAATGGCACATTCAATTGCGGCAGACATAGCTTTTTCATTCTGAAGACAACTACTTAATGGAGAAGTCGTTCGGAGACTGCAGGACGTTAATGCTACTGAGCGTGATTGCTCCGATGTGCTTTGGCTAGTATCTAAGCCACTTCATAAGCTTCTGCTTCTTTTAGCATTACAACTTTGATGTTCGAATCGGCTTCGACCTTCTTTTTGAACCCTTCAGGGGCGGTGTCCCATCGGTGCATCGGGATTACAACTTCCGGGTTGATAGCCAGTGCGGCTGAGGCAGCTTCGGTGTTGTCCATCGTGTACGTGCCTCCGCTTGGAAGCAAGGCCACATTCACTGGTCCCAGCTCGCGCATTTGGGGAATGAAGTCGGTATCTCCCGCGTGATAAATCGTCTTGCCTTGAACCGAGATCAAGTAGCCGACGCCTAAACCCTGGGGATGATAGGGTTGTCCAGGGGATCTAAAACGCCTGTAATTGTATGCCTTGACAGCCTTCACATGTATGCCGTCAACCGTTATCTCCTCTCCCGGCTTGAGGGATTTAACACTTCCACCGATTTTCGAAACACAGTCTTCGGGAGCGATTACTACAGTGTCCTTCATGCGAGTTTCTTGGATCTTGACCGGATCACAGTGGTCGGTGTGGGAATGCGTGACCAATATCAGATCTGCTTTCTTGTCTGGCTTGCTGGACTCCACCAAGTCGATATATATGATCTTACCTTGGCTTTCGAATTGAAAACTGGCGTGACCAAGCCATCGTATGGAAACAACCATTTTCGCCACCACTTCCTTTATGACTCCTTGCGGTATATTTAGCTTGACCACTACGCGTGCGCATTCAGAAAAGGTGATTTCGCTAGCCCACCGGCTATTTGGTCACGGCTTGCTTCAGGTCTGAAACAAAAGTGTTTTCATCCTCTGTTATTCTCTGCTTCACTTTTCTCCAAGTAGCCGGACAATTCTTGTACTCAACACCGACAATGTTGTGAATCATCTTGTCAATCTCTTGTCTGGTCTCCTTGGTAACCTCTATTCCCGCTTTCTCGAATAGGTGTAGAATATGCCTGAAATAGCATGTCACGATAGATCACCTCTCCATGTAGATTAGTGAGAAAGCTTAACTTACTTTCTGTCACTCCACGTAGAACGCCTGTGAGGTGTGATAGATGAGATTGCTCCGCTTCCGAGTCGGTGCGAAGGAACACTACGGCGTCCTCAAACACGCTCAGATCATTTCTTTGACGAACCTTTCTCATTCTATGCAATGCGGAATCCCAAATCGCCTTGAAGAACTTGTCGCGCGCGTTCCAGAACCATTAGACAGAGTTGAAGATTGCCTCAAAAACGTGAGTGAAAACCTGAAGAAAGCAGCAACCCACAGAATCGAAGAGGTTCAGATTCTCACCCCTATTATGAATCCTACGAAAATCATCTGTCTAGGACTGAACTTCCACGATCATGCAGCCGAGGCGCACGCCGCCATTCCAGATGAGCCCATTATCTTCATGAAGCCCCGTACCGCCATAGTCGGTCCGAACGAGCCGATCGTCAAGCCTGATTTTGTGAGTAAACTGGACTATGAGGTCGAACTGGCGATTGTGATCGGGAAGCGCGCCAAATCCATACCTGTGGACGCGGCAAAGCAGCACATTTTCGGCTACACAATTCTGAACGACGTTTCGGCTAGGGACATCCAATTCAAAGACAGACAGTGGACGCGCGGCAAGAGCTTCGACACCTTTGCTCCAATAGGCCCCTGCATCACCACCACCAACCAGATCCCAGATCCTCGCAACTTGAAAATGAGAACGTGGATAAACGGCGAGCTAAGACAAGATTCCTCCACAAGAAACATGGTTTTTGACGTCTACGAGGTCGTCCACCACCTGAGCCGGGCCATGACATTGGAAGCCGGCGACATAATTGCAACAGGTACACCGTCCGGAGTCGGATTTTTCATGAAGCCTGAACCGAAGTTTCTGAAACCGGGTGACAGAATCACCATGGAGATCGAAAAGATCGGAAGACTTGAAAACTTTGTCGCGAAAAACCCTCTACATGAGACAGTCGCGACGGGTTAGCGCCCGAAGCCCAAACAGCCCCAGCATTCGATTGTGCTACTCGTCAGGTTCTTTTAATAGTATCTACCTCGATTAGGAACGCATGAAAGTTCTATTCGTCTGTGCAGGCAATGCCTATCGAAGCCCAGTCGCTGAGGCCCTATTGAAGAAACTCAACCCCCAAGTTGAAGCAGACTCCGCCGGGTTGCACCCCGGGATCCCAGTCTCAGCGGCTGCAAAGAGATATCTGACGCGAGAGAATGCTCAGCAATTCCTCAAAAAAAACCCTGAAGGCTTGGAAAGCAAGAGACTCAATGAGTATGACCTCATAGTAGCTATGGAACCCCAACACAAAGAAGCTATCCTACACAGATGCCACGAATGCGAGGGCAAGATAGTCGTCTGGAATGTTGATGATCCTTATTTTCTGCCACGCAGACGTGCCGAAGAGGTCTTCGAAAAAATCAAAGACAAGGTCATCGAGCTCGCAGATTCATTGTAAAGGCGTTGCGCCCAGAGAGGGACCTCGAAAGCTCTAGGCTACTGAAGCGCGTGCTAGTGACATTCGGCTGGAGGCTGTGTGTTCCTGCGTAATTCTACTGGTTCAGGTTCTGAATTCACGCTGCTTTGAGCTCTTTGAGGCATGGGCAGACGCGCCGGTTCTTCCTTGTTTTGGATTCGCTGAGTTTGAGAAAAGCCTTTAAGAAAGGATCGTGTCAACGTTGGATTCAAGGGGCTAAGGCGAGCTGTGTCACTTTCAAGGGGATTTGCCGATCCAGATATGGATCAATGGGCTGGTGTGACTATTCATGGGCTCCTAGTCCACGACGAGAACGTGCTATTCACAGAATGGAGGCCGAGCTGGATGGATGGAAGTGATGACGATGACGGAGACTGTTGCAGCGAAGCCTACAACGGCTACTGGATTAGCCGAGAGCATATCTCAGTCCCTGATGTCCTTTTCATTTAGCGTAGGCGGACTACTAACCGGAACACTGCTCCTTCTATACTTCAACGCGTTTTCAATCGAGGAGGTCCCTTGGGTGCTCATTCTCTTCCCGGGCATTCTCAGTGTCAGAGGGGCTATAGGCGGGCTCTTTAGTGGTCACCTTGGCACTAGTCTACACCTTGGCACGGTCAAAGCCCAGTATACGAAGAACACGAGGTATTTTCACATCTTGATACGTGCGGTCATCACGTTGGCGTTGATGAGCGCCGTTGCAATCGGTGCTGGGACTTCGATCTTCGGTGTGTTCCTTTGGAAAGCAACACCCATCGACTTTATCAAGTTACTCGCGGTTGTCATTGCGACCATGGCTCTATCAGTCATCTTCATGTCTCCGATAACAATGGCGGTTTCTGTCTTTTCTTTCAGACGTGGATTGGACCCTGATATCGTTGCGTACCCAATAATATCCACAATAGCTGACATAATTAACACCGCATGCTACATCTCAAGCCTGTACCTATTCTTCACGTTGGACTCCTTCGGACTCTACGTGATTGGAATCGTGGATCTTGCATTCCTTTCCCTTGTGCTCTACATTTTCGCTAGAAACCTCAGAGAGAAAGTGTTTACCAAAATAATTAGGGAATTTATTCTTACCTTAATGTTTGTGACTGTGATTGTAAACGTTACCGGTGCTTTTCTCCAGGAAATCAGCGGGATTACAGGTGATAGGCCACAGATATACATCGTCTATCCTGCCTTGATCACTACCATCGGTGGCTTGGGTTCTATCGTAGGCTCCACTGCCACCACCAAGCTGGCTCTGGGAATGATAAGACCGTCATTCTCTTCCATTAGACAACATCTGAATGAGATCGGGGGGGCGTGGGTAGCATCGATAGTGATGTTTGCACTCTACTTTGTCATATCCTCTTCCGTAAGTGGGATATTCACATTTGGTGACTTGCTGAAATATGCCACACAACTTCTAGTCACAAATGCCTTGGCCGCCTTCACTATGGTCTTAGTCTCATACGCCGTCGCGATCTCCACCTACCGAAGAGGTTGGGACCCAGACAATTTTGTGATTCCTATCGAGAGCTCATTGGCAGACGGTGTAACGACGATCTCACTTCTCATAGCGTTGACAGCGATAGTCTAGCAGCTCTCAGCTTCAGAGGTCTTGGTGGTTGGTGCTTGGGCACCACAGACCATCTCTCGAAAATCGGCTCCGCCTTCCGCGTAGCCTGACGCAATCAAGATGTCCCCTGCTTTGATCACCGTCTCCGGACGAGGGCGCAGCCATCTATTTCTTCTCCGAACCACAAGCACCCACATGCCTGTTTCTTCTGGAATCTCTGCGTCCCGTAGTTTTTTCCCAACCAGAGGAGAATTCCGCGGAACTCGTACCCTTGTCACAGTTTCCTCGGCCTCTTGTATCACCAGTTTCAGAACCGGGTGCGGCTCCAATCTTCTTAGGACAACATCAGCGATTTCCGCTGCGGCGTCAGCAATTTCTTCTGTAACTACTCCCAGCCGTATTAAACCGAGAAAATCCTTGGACTGTTCCGGCTTGAAGCCGCTGGATAGAACCAGGAGTTCGAATTCTGTATGTAGCTTGTCCATATGATCCTCAAGAGTCTGTACCTCTTCAGCCAATTCCCGACTGTTCAGAAGAAGGGAGGAGTATGAAAGGTCGATCATAAGCTCAGAGGTGTCCTTCAACGCAGCGAGTCTATTCGCGATTTTCACAAAACGCCTTTTGATCAGGCTCAGACTCTAGCGCCTCCTAGTCCAGCTCCTTGCTAGTTCCCTTGGCTAGTTTCTTGACGTCGTCGATCCCGACGGGTGGTCCTCTGGCGATAAGAACATCTTCCTCAAGTATCTTCTCCTCTTCGTCAGGATCAATGACCCACTCTCTGCCACGGCGAATCGCAATAATGTCAACTCCAATCCGGGCCGCAAGTTCCAGCTCTCTCAGTGTTCTCTTGACGAAGACTGATTCTGCCTCGACTCTTACTCGTGCCAATTGCTCTTCCACTTTCTGAAAGGCCTCGCGAACAATGGGGTGTACCCCTATCTCCTGAAGTACGATGGCTGCAATATCGGCAGCAGCATCTGAAATCTTGTCAGTAGCTGCGGCTACCTTAGTAACTCCGATGAGTGACTCAGCATCTTCCGCGTCTCTCGCTGCAAGCATAGCGTTCATATCCAGCATGTACGCTAGGTAGTCGACACGCTTCTCAAGCTCCAAGACTTCTTCAGCAAGCTCGCGGCTGTGGAAAAGCGCGGCAGAATAGGCCAGATCAATCATTATCTCTGATAAATCCTTCATCTCGGTGAGCACTTCTCGAACAGGAGCAGGTCTATACTCAATCTTTTCCGAGTGCATCAAACTGAAGACTCCCGAAAATGCCGTCGTTGCCAACAATCAAATCTAGGTCGCTAGTTTCATAGTGGGCTGTCGTCTTTTAACTTTGTCTTTGCACGGAGTCCCTGAGAGCTGCCTCGAACGCGTATTAAGGAAGAGCCAAGAGCGCCATTCCCGATATCAAAGGGACCATTATGTTGTCGCTAAGCGGCAGTGGGAGGGATTCCACAATCATTCCGACGAGAGCACCGATGAAAGCTTTCAAGGGATTCACAAAGAGCGTAGCGCCTACGAAGGCGAATGCGAAGCCGCAAATCGATCCTTCTAGCGTTCTGCCTTTGTTGAAGGGAAACTGGGTTCTTCCGAAGATTTTGCCGAATATAGTAGCGAAACCGTCACCTAGAGTCAGTATCGCGATGGATGTGTAACTGATCGGCGGAGGAAAGAGAACAAGTGAAAGCATTATGCCTGAAGCGAAGAGTATGGGGGCTGTGGCAAACTCGTAAAGCTCTGTTTTGGTCGTCGCTCTCCACGTAATTGATGAGAAAATTGGAAGATTCTTTCCTTCGAGCCTAGCGAGTTCAGATCCGGCATACAATATGGTCACAGCGAAAATCAGCCAAAGCATCCAATACGGATTGAAAGAGTATTGACACACAATAGGCACCAAGAAGCTCCCTATATGAATCGTCTCGCGAATGAGGTCTCGTGAAGAGGGAAGAGTTGGAGCCTTTACTACATTCTCCCTAATAACTGGTAGGATGTTCGTCAAGTCCCCACTGACTACGAAATCCGATTTGTAGCTTAAGATGAAATCAGGGTTGTACCCGATGCTTACTCCGCAGAGAGGAAACATGGGCAGATTGTTTCGATCATCGGCCACTACAACACAATCGTTGGGGGATATTCCCTCTTTCTCTAGGATTGCTTTCAAAACGAGGGCTTTTCCCTTCGGCTTCAGGACATCTCCCTCGATTTCACCTGTTAGGTGACCATTGCTGACCTGAAGCTTCAAGCCGAAAGCATAGTCTGCTTTCAATCGTGTGGCCAGATTCTCGACAATGACTGCTGGGAGACCTGAGCTTATCAATGCAGTTTTGTAGCCGAGCCCACTTAGCTCTTTGAAGACCTCTTCGACTCCGAGCATCAACGGAATTCTCTTATAGACTTCGAAGAGGTCGTCAACCATAAGCCCGCGGAAGACTCTGAAGATTCTTCTGAGCGCCAATCCGAGTGGCGACAGCCCTATCTCGTAGAGAAAACCATGAAAACTGATCTGTAGGAAACTCAGAAGGCTCAGCTTTCTGGCCACCTCAAAGAGTAAGTAGCGTCTTTTCGGCAGCAAAATTCCCTCAACGTCGAAAACGACCAACCGAGCAAATGTGGCTTTTTTCTCTTTTGTCATGCCAAAGGCGGTCCTCCGCGGACTATTTTGCTCTATTAACGTTAATAGCTTTGTTCAACTCGCAGATAACCCAGTTTCTTGTGGTAAATCTTAAAAATGGACTGGAATTAGAATTGTGGCTGGTGAATATCTTGAGAAGGAAAATCGTGGCAACCTCACTGGTGATCACTTTCGTGGCAGTAATGTGCATACAATCTGTATCTGCAGAAAACGGGACCGTAGAAGTCTATGCATGGACAGACAAGACCCAGTACAATGCCGGTGACTCTGGGACATTGCACATAACGATCAAGAACGGCTTAGAGCAAGCGATAACGATCGACGATGTGAAGATTTGGTATCCGTGGCACGCTTATCACGCTGATGATTGGGTGGGAAACGAGACGATTGAGATAGACCCTCCAGCGCTCTCAGGTGGCGAGTCAAGAGACAGAGAAATTCGCTTTGATATACCAACCGATGGGCGGCTGCTTTGGAGTGACCAAATTCACATAGAAGTGTGGACTGTAGAATTCGATGAGCCATTCATGCCGGATTTCGCTCGTTCTCCCTCTGTGAACGTCGTGAGCACGCATTTACCAATGATGATCAAGGATATCGACAGGTGGATGACGATCTTAATAGCCGTGATCGTAGTTTGCACCATCATAATTGCAGCAGTGATATTCCTCTCGACACGCAGACCCATGTATACTATTGGGTCATCAAGAACGAAAGCCTAGCAGTGGTTCCAGGCCAATTTTCACTCCCAGAGTGACCCCTTTTTCTTTACTTGGGTAGAAAGGATGCTTATCCATATCTCTAGAATCATTGATGGTGCTCACGAAGTGGAAAGCTTCAAAGTCGCTGTGCTTAAGTATCAGAGTTATAGAGAGGATTATAATCATATAAAATGAAGTCGGAGGTGTGTTACACTCGCCAAGGTTTTGGTTACTTCTGCATGGCCTTACATTCAAGTCCTACCACACCTAGGAACCATGGTGAGTTCCATTCTCCCAGCGGACATCGTAGCTCGGTTTCATCGACTGAGAGGAGACGAAGTTCTCTACGTTACCGGGTCTGATGAACACGGAACTCCCATCGAAGTTGAAGCCTTACGGCTAGGCATCACGCCTCAAGCGCTCACCGATCAGAACCATCAAAAAGTTGTGAGCCTGTTCGAAGACTGGGGCATACGCTTTGACAACTACACTAGGACTGAGAATCCTATTCACAAGGAATTCGTGCAGAACTTCTATCTCAAAGTCTACGAAAATGGATATGTATTCTCCCAAGAGACGGAATTGCCTTATTGCCCCAAGTGCAAGCGATACCTTCCTGACAGATTCGTGGAAGGAACCTGCCCTCATTGTGGCTATGAACAGGCGCGTGGAGATCAGTGCGCCGATGGTTGTGGCCGCTTGCTAGACCCAACAAATCTAATTGAGCCCTACTGCGCAATCTGCCACTCCACCCCAGAGATAAGGCAAGTGACCCACTGGTACCTCGACTTGCCAAAACTCACCGAGCCACTTCGCGAATACATAGAAAACAATGAGAGGCTACCGGAAAACGCTAGAAACTTCAGCTTGAACCTTTTGAAAGAAGGTCTGCAACCCCGACCAATCACCAGAGACACCGAATGGGGAATTCCCGCACCATTCCCAGGCGCCGAAGGCAAGACAATCTATGTGTGGGTTGAAGCGGTTTTGGGATACATCTCTGCCACGATTCAACACTTCACGAGTCTGGACGAAGAAGCGTGGAAGGAATATTGGTTCGACAAAAATGCGAAGACCCTATATTTCATAGGAAAGGACAACATCCCCTTCCACACCATCATCCTTCCGGCACTGCTGCTCGCCACTAAAGAGAACTACAATCTACCATGGAACGTCAACTCAACCGAGTTCCTTCTCTTCCAAGGGCAACCGTTTTCCAAAAGTCGACGGATTGGTGTATCCATTGATGAAGCATTAGAACTCTTTCCAGCTGACTACTGGAGATACACACTCGTATCAATACGACCTGAAACAAAGGACACGACCTTCACATGGAAGATATTCAAGGAAAAGGTCAACGCAGACCTCAATGACACGTTAGGTAACTTCATCCATCGCACCTTAACCTTTGTGAACAAACATTTCAACAGTACAGTTCCAAAGCCGGGTGAACTAGATGAATATGACAGACGCATCCTAGGATTACTAGCGAAAAGAACGAATAGAACAGCAGAAGAACTTGAAGCACTGAATCTGCAAAAGGCCTTACGCACCGTCATAAGCCTCAGCCGTCTAGGAAATCGCTACCTGAACAAAAAAGAGCCATGGAAAACCATCAAAACCGACTCACAAGCAGCCGCCACTATCCTCTACGTAGCGCTTCAAATCGTAAAAAACCTCGCCATGGTGCTCGCGCCTTTCATCCCACATACTGCCGACAAGCTGTGGAACCTCCTGAATCTACCAACCACTGTCCACGAACAATCGTGGAGCAAAACCGGCGAACCACTTCCATCAGGACACAAAATAAACAAGGCCAAACCCCTTTTCCAAAAGATCGAAGCAACCGAGCGAGAACTAGAAGACATGCTTGAAGAAACCAGAGTGGCCAAAACAGAGTGAAAAGGTTGGCACTGAAACTCGACCTCCATGTTCACACATGTTATTCCCCAGATGCTTTGACCACTCTCGAAGAAGTCGTTCTCTACTCCAAGAAACGAGGTCTAGATGGAGTAGCGATAACCGACCATGACACCATTGACGGAGCACTTCGACTCCGCAAAGAAAAGGAACTAATCATCATACCTGGGGTCGAAGTAAGCACTCTAGAAGGGCACGTCCTCGCTCTAAACATGACTCAGTCGATTCCGCCCGGATTGACCATTCGCGAAACTACTCGGCTAATCCGCGAAGCCGGCGGTACAGCGATCGCCGCCCATCCTAGCGTCTTCTACAAGAAAATGAACCGAGTGGACGCAAGTCTTGATGCCATCGAAGTAATAAACGCTTCCGCCTTTCCTTTCCTCCTCTCAACCTGTCTAAACCGAAAACTCGCTCGTCGACTTGACCTTCCGCAGACTGCTGGAAGCGACGCGCACTACGCTCCTGAGATCGGATTTGCCTATACTCTGATTGATGCAGACCCGGAAGTTGAAGAAATCGTCCAAGCGGTAAGAGAAGGCGCAATCGTTCCGGTCGGGAAACCAATTCCCTGGCGGCTGAGATTGGAACGAGAGTCGTTAAGCCTCAAGAAATGGTTCTGAACACGCTCACAGAAGTAGACCAATCTGAGTATTAATCGGTGTCTTGGTCTCAGCTATTCGAAGTTCTCAAGTTGATGTAGATCCAAATCAACCTGCAATGGTTTCTCATGTTCTTCCTGGGGATCCATGTCATAAAGACCAAGCGTGGACGTATCAAAGCCCCCCAACCAACGCGGCGACTGGACACCTGTCATCACCAGAGTCACCCGCAAGATACCGGGTAGGCTCGGGTTCACTCTTGCACCCCAGCTGACCAGCGCATTCTCATGCATCATTTCGGCCACCATCTCTCCAACTCTGTTAGCTTCTTCGAGGGTCATCTTATCATCTCCGGTTATATGAACCAACGCTCCTTCGGCGCCTGAACAGTCCGCATCCAATAAGGGACTTCCGAGGGCTTTGCGAACTGCTCTCTTCGCTCTATCGGGGGCGTCCGACTCTCCAATCCCGACAACAGCGAGTCCACCTCTTTTCACGATTTCTCGGAAACGGGCGAAATCCAACTTAACTAAACACGGATCTAACATGGTATCGATTATGCCGTCCATCGCGTCAGCTGACACTTGGCACGCAAACTTAGAAGCCTTATCAAGTGGGAGATCTGGCGCTAAACGTCTCAGCTTCTCGTTATCGATCACCACAATTGTGTCACATTTTGCCTGCAGCTCGGCCACACCCTGAGCTGCCCGACTAATTCGCCCCTTTTCAGGATGGAGGGGCATTACTACAACTCCAATCACAACTGATCCCTCAGCCCGGGCCGTTTCAGCCACCATACTGGCTGCGACGGTCTCAGTGTCTCCCCCTAAAGCGGTCGCGACAAATGTCACATCCATGTTTGAGAGGGCTTTTTCAATCTGCTTTCTGGACTTCGCCATTGTAGCTGATAGTCTAGTGATTGGGGACTCGCCCGAACCCAAACCTCGTTCGGCAACTTTTTCAATCAACATTCTTTTCGTCGCGTGTGTTGCCTCGAGGCGGTGAATGTCGGTGTCAATGGCAATGTATTTGATTCCTGTGGTATGCGAATCCTTTAAGTGATTGATGGTGACGTTCCCAGCGTTGCCGACGCCGACCACTGCGATGAGACGAGGGCCGATTCCGGGCAGTTCTTCTTGCGAGGTCTCAGATAGCACAGTCTGCAGGGGCCTTTCAGCTGGCTTGTTCATTGACTTTCCTTCCCCAGACCTCTTCGCTTAGAAGATCCCTGACAGCTACTCGTATGGCTTCAGCTCTGTTCGGATAGTATTTCTCACCCACCAGCCAGTCCAACGCGCGGAGATATGGTTCGGGAAGATACAGTGTGATCAGTTTCATTTGCATCCCTCCCTCAAAGTGACTTGAATGTGGAACCAATAAACGTCGTTAATGGTTATATTGCTATATATTAGCAAATAAATATGATTCAAATACGAATACCCAATTCTTTATAAAACTTTCCATCAATGCCTTGCTGCTATATGTAAAACAATCCGAATTCGCAATCTTTATGTTTTCCTTGCGGGATTAAAACCCTGACACTTTCGAAGGTCGCTAGTTTACTGTTCTGTTGTGGTTGTCGGTACAAGTGAGCAGGGATTCGCTGGAAGAGCCGTCTAAGCGTGTTTTCGTCAAGAGCTATGGTTGTCCAACCAACATAGCGGACGGCGAGGTTATGTCCGGGTGCCTGTCAACGGGCGACTATGACATAGTCAGCAAGTCGCAAGATGCAGACGTGCTGATCTACAATACTTGTGCCGTGAAGACCCCTACTGAAGATCGTATGTTTCACATCCTTCGGAATGTACCGCAGGGCAAGCGTTTGATCGTAACCGGCTGTTTGCCTCTCATCAATTTTGAGCGATTGAAGAATGAAATAGATTTTGATGGTGTGCTAGGACCAGCCCCAGGTTTAAAAGTTGTGGAAGCAGTAGATAGGATACTTCGAGGGGATAGAGTAGTCGCGTTGGAAAACGATTCCACACCCGATCTGAATCTTCCTCGAGTTCCCGCAAACGAAGTCATTGGAATCATCCCGATTAACTACGGTTGCTTAGGATCCTGTTCTTATTGTTGCGTTCTTTTGGCCCGGGGACGATTGAGAAGCTACAAGCCTAGCGAGATCGAGCAGAGAGTTAGGCAAGCCCTGACCTCGGGGGTCAAAGAAATATGGCTCACTTCGCAAGATACTGCGTGCTATGGACGAGATGTCTCAACACATCTGGCGCATCTATTGAGGACGGTTTGTGAAGTTGAAGGCGACTTTCTGGTTCGCGTAGGGATGATGACGCCCAACATTGCTATGGAGATACTCGACGATCTTGTCGACGCGTACAAACACGATAAGATTTTCAAGTTTTTGCATTTGCC
>JABAOF010006207.1_pt1 | contig 14735 bp, 15 predicted proteins | sample 7062171 | NCBI WGS metagenome assembly JABAOF01 (sample SAMN14538628, study PRJNA623070) | marine sediment metagenome | biome: marine biome [ENVO:00000428]; feature: marine pelagic biome [ENVO:01000023]; material: deep marine sediment [ENVO:00002113] | place: India: Gulf of Khambhat ...
GCTGCACGTTTTGTAGGGGCGCATTTTATGCGCCCGGGATTTCCTCTCTGCATCCCGCCTTCGTCCGCCATTCTTCTTTGGCGGACTTCGGCGGGCAAGCCTCTGCGTGCTCCGCGGTCTCTGCGGTGAAAGGTTTTTTCTTAACCCTCCGCCTTGGGTTTGCGTTTGGCGGCAGTTTCTTCGGCCAGTCTCTTGTAGGCGGCAACATCAATGAGGCGGCTGGTTTCGGAGGGGTCGGAGAGGCGGAGGCGGATGGTCCAGCCGGCGCCGTACGGATCGCGGTTGACTTGCTGGGGGCCCTCATCCAGGGACTCATTTATTTCTGTGACTTCACCGGTGAGCGGTGAGTTGATATCAGAGACGGCCTTCACGGATTCCATGGTGGCATAGGGCTGGCCCGCTTCTACTTTGTCTCCCACTCTCGGCAAATCGAAATAAACAAGGTCACCCATTTGCTGCTGGACGAAATCAGTGATGCCGATGCGGGCGGTATCACCCTCCAGGCGGACCCAATTGTGTTCATTGCTGTATTGGATATCTTCCGGATACATTTTCCCCTCTCTAATTTGAATGTGTCTTTTCAGGCCCCGGTCGCAAGGAGTGGGGTTATGTCATTTCACCACTTTCGGCATCGGAGAGAGGCCCTTTTTGCTAGAGGCGCGGGCGCGAATAAGCAGAGCCTCCAAAACTCCTCGATTCCCCTCGGGTCGATTGTGGGCGGCTTGTATTGCCTCATGATCCAGGGAATTGATGCGCTCATTCATGGATTTCAGCGCGTCCATACAGTTGATGAGCGCCCTCTCCACCGGCATCCGCTCCGGGTTTATGTCAAGGCCGAAGTGGCCCCCATAGCCATACATCTTGAGCGCATAAAGGGCGGCCTCCGCCTGTTCCGGAGCGATCACTCCCACATTCAGGTCTTGGTCATAATTGCCCAGCGGCTGGCTGTTCCAGTGGGTATGTGCGAGCCGGCCATATTCCATTATCAGAGAGAAGGCATAGGGCAGGTCTTCATTGGCCATCAACATGTGGCCCACCTCAGGGTTCATTGCCACCAGGGCATGGCCTGCCTTCAGCAGCCGCTTATTGGTTGGATGGCGGAGTTTGGATTCCACCTTTTGGCCCAGCAGAATCCCCTCCGGTGTCGTTCCATAAAGGATATGGCCGCGGGGTTCATAAGGCTTCGGCTCTATGGCGACCCGCACGCCAGGAACGGCATCCATGGCTTCGACGAGGCCGTCTGCGAAACGGTCTCTGGCGGCGATAAAATCCACGCCGAAGGGATTTTCATAGCCATCTATGCCGGGCCAGACCACACAGCAGTCTGTTTTGAGTTCTTTGTTGAGTTTCAGGGTTTCGATGGTGCGCTTTATGGCGGCGCGGCGGGACTTTCGCACAGGCGAAGAGAGGGCGCCCCATTCGAACTGTGATTCGAAGAAGAGGTTGGGCACAACAGTGACGAGCCTCATGCCGGTGGCGGCACAGAACTTCTTCACCATGGGGAGGTTGTCACGGCTTATCTCATTGGGGTAATGGGCCTCCAGAGCCGCCAGCCCGTGTTTCTGGAGGGAGGCGGCCTTCTCCAGAATCTCCTCCATCGTCATCGCCGGCACATAGCGGTCATGGAAGCGGCCCGCGCCGGGAGCGAAATACCAGACTCCCGCGCTGAACCTCAGGTCGAGCGAGAAATCATGGAGATGGCGAAGAAGTTGGGCGGCGCTTCTTCGCTTGCCTTGTGCCCTTATATTAATTAACGGCATTGTGGGACCTCCATGCGAGACTCAGGTATGAGTTCTCTGCGATACAGTTATCTTCCTTTTCCTGGCGCAATGTGCGGTCAGACATGATAAGGCAAAGCCGGAGAGTGATGCGAGAGCCATTGGCGGGGCTTGCTTCCCCTGTGCTCTGGCTTATGCTATAATCCGCCAGACAAGGTTTGTGCAAAGCGAAGCGAGAGGTAAGAGAATGGAAACCCATGATATGGCCCTGGTGGATGAGATTCGCCGCCGCATGGATGCGACCTATTCCGAGGCTCTGGCCGGGTTGGAAGAGGGCCAAGGTGATCTTCTGAAAGCCCTCGCGGTGATAGAGGAGAAACGGAAAAGCGCCGCCTCCGAACAGGCTGAGTTGATTGACCGTATTTTCAATATGGCCGAACAAGGGGTGAAGGCGCTCCGTGTCCGCGTGGGACACAGGTTTGTGAAAGAAGTGCCGGTGTGCAGTGGCGCCTTCGGCAGTATTCTGGCGGCATTTCTCGTCGGATTCCTCGGCGAAATCTCGCTGGAAGCAATCAAGGGCGAACAGGATTGATCCCGCGGCAGAGTCCTTGCTGCTTTTGTCGAGGAATTGCTTCTGAAACCCGACGGCTTCCTTCGAGTAATCGGTTTTTCTTGGACTCGCTTGACTGAAGGCGAGCAAACAGAGCAATGACCTTCCAGCAAATCATCTTTTCCCTGCAGAACTTCTGGGCGGAACAAGGCTGTCTGATTGAACAGCCCTATGATATGGAAGTCGGCGCGGGCACCATGGCGCCGGCCACCTTCTTGCGGGTGCTGGGCCCGGAACCGTGGCGGGTGGGTTATGTCCAGCCTTCCCGTCGCCCCCAGGACGGCCGCTATGGAGAGAACCCTTACCGGCTGTATCGCCATTATCAGTTCCAGGTCATTCTAAAACCCACTCCTGATGATGTCCAGCAGGTTTACCTGGAAAGCCTGAGACATCTGGGGATCAATCCTCGCCGACACGACATTCGCTTCATGGAGGATGACTGGGAATCTCCGACTCTGGGCGCCGCCGGAATCGGCTGGCAAGTGTGGCTGGACGGTTTGGAGATAACCCAGTTCACCTATTTCCAGGTGGCGGGAGGGGTGGAACTCTCTCCCATATCGGTGGAACTGACGTATGGTTTGGAAAGAATCGCCATGGCGCTACAGGGAGTGAGCCATTTTGCGGATATCTCCTGGAACGGAAAAATAACTTACGGAGATGTCAACCGCCAGGCGGAACGGGAATGGTCACAGTATGCCTTTGATTCTGCTGATGTGAAGCTGCTGACCAATCTCTTCCAAGGCTCAGAACAAGAGGCGCGGCAACTGCTGGCTTCCGTAAACAGCGAGGAGGGCGCGAATGATGCGCCGGTCATCGCCGCCTATGAGTTGGCCCTGCGCTGTTCCCATTTGTTCAATCTGCTGGACGCAAGAGGGGCATTGAGTGTGCGTGAGCGCGCCTCCTATATCGGCCGGGTGAGAAATCTTGCCCGCCTTTGTGCGCGGGCCTGGTTGAAGAAACGGGAGGCATTGGGCTGGCCGCTGGCGGGCGAACTGAAATAGCTTGAATCACACAGGCTAAAGCCTGCGGCTACCATTCGCTGTTGAGGCTTGAGAGAGATTGTTAGATTGCGGCGGGCGCAGGAGCACCCGCCCTACAGTAAAGAATGACTGCTGAAAGTCTATTCAATTATGGCAAGATTTGTTCTTGAAATCGGCGCTGAGGAGATCCCGCCGCGGTTTTTGGGCGGAGCGGTGGAGCAGTTGAAGGCTCTGGCGAAAGAGCGGCTGGATTCGGCGCGGCTGGGCTTTGAAGAAATCGAGACCTATGCCACTCCGCGGCGGCTGGCTCTGGTTGTGGAAGGCCTGGCTGATGGGCAAGAGTCCCGCATGCGGGAAGAGCAGGGGCCTCCCGCGCCAAAGGCTTTTTCCGAAGATGGCAAGCCCAATAATGCCGCCATCGGTTTCGCCGGCCGCTGGGGAGTGAAGCCGGAAGATTTAGAGGTAAGGCCCACCCCACGCGGTGATTATGTCTTTGCGGTCTTCAAGGAGGAAGGCCGCTCTGCGATTGAAGTCCTGAGTGAACTGCTGCCCGCGCTGCCGGGCGCGCTCTATTTCCCCAAAACCATGCGCTGGCTGGCCCGCCACAATAATTTGTCCGGGTTCGCCAGACCCATTCGCTGGCTCGTGGCGCTGTTGGACAGCCAAGTAATTGAATTCGACATCGATGGAATAAGATCGGGCAGGGAAAGCCGCGGCCACCCTACACTTCACCCGAAGCCGATTGTGATTGATTCCGCGCAGAATTATGAAAAGGCCCTGCGGAGCGGCAAAGTGATGATTCATCAGGAAGATCGCAGCCGCACTCTGCGCAGACAACTCAAGAGCATCGCCCGGCAGGAAGGCGCCCGTGTTGTAGACACCGACAGCCTGTTGGAGGAGACTGTTTTCTCTGTGGAGTGGCCCACCGCGGTGTGCGGCGGTTTTGATGCGAGTTATCTCAGACTCCCCCGCCCTGTGCTGATGGAGGAGATGAGAAAGGTGCAGGGATTCTTCCCGCTGGAAGATGCCGAGGGGAAACTGGTCGCCCGCTTCATTGGTGTGAGAGACGGCGGGCGCGCTCATATTGAGACAGTCTGTGCCGGTTATGAAGGGGTGCTGCGCGCCAAATTCGAGGATGCCACCTATTTCTATGAGCATGACCGCCGCAAGACCCTGGAGAGCCGGGTTGAAGAACTCAAAGGTGTCATCTTCCAGGCGGATATGGGCTCACTCTATGACAAGACCGAGCGTTTGCAGTCTCTGACGGGCTATCTTTGTGATGTATTGAAATCTGACGCTGAGACAAAGGCTGCGGCAGAGCGCGCCGCCAGGCTGGCAAAGGCGGATTTGGTGACCGACATGGTGGTGGAGGTGACTTCACTGCAGGGAATCATGGGCCGGGAATACGCGCTGGCTGATGGTGAGCCGAAGGAAGTGGCGGAGGCGATTGGTGAACATTACAGGCCTCGTTTCACAGGTGACAGCCTGCCCGCGACAGAAGTGGGTCGGATAGTGGCGCTGGCGGACAAGCTGGATACAGTGGTCACCGGTCTGGCGGCAGGGCTTTCAGTAAGTGGATCGGGGGATCCATATGGACTGCGGCGTGAAGGTCAAGCGATAGTCTCATTATTGGTGGAAGGCGATTTTCGCCTCTCTTTGCCGGAAGCGATTCAGAAGAGTCTGAAGATTCTATCTGGCCAGCAGAGCATTCAGCGCGGACAAGAGGAGGTGGACGGAGCGGTCCAATTATTGTTGCGCCAGCGGCTGGAGCGGCTGCTGGAGGACTCGGCGCCACTTGGCAAAGGTATCCGCTATGACCTTGTGGATGCGGCGCTGGCGGCAGGAGACGAGGATTTCGCCGAAACGGTGGCCCGCACACAAGCACTGCAGAGGCTTTCGCGCCGTGCCGAGTTCCTGCCCACCGTAATTGCCTCAACCCGGCCCGCCAATATCGTGAAAGGATTTGCGGGGGGTGAACCCGACCCCGGGCTTTTCAGTGAGCCGACGGAGAAAGCGCTCTGGCAAGCGGTGCTCAAGGCGAAGCCGAAGGTGGAGGCGCTCTCTCAGGCAGGTGATTATCCGGGCCTGTTCAAGGTGCTCTCAGGGCTGCGCTCGATTATTGACAAGTTCTTCGATGATGTTCTGGTGATGGACAAAGATCCACAGATCAAGAACAACCGCCTGGCCCTGGTGTGGCAAGTTGACAGGCTTTTCCGGCACCTTGCAGATTTTCGCTGCGTCGTCCAAGAAGGCACAACCTCGTCTCAAAGTGGCTGAGAAATGAAGCCAAGAGAGGAAAGAGAAAAGTTCGAGCGGGAAAACCTCTCTCCTCATGCGGCGCGAGCGGAGGCGAGCCAGGGGAGACAGAAGCCTGAGCCGGAGTGTCCTCTGCGGACATGTTTTCAAAGGGACCGGGACCGGATTATCCACTCCAAGGCTTTCCGGCGCCTGAGCCATAAGACCCAGGTTTTCATTGCCCCCGAGGAAGATCATTATCGCACCCGGCTCACTCACACCTTGGAAGTTATGCAGATTGCGCGAGGCACCGCGCGGGCATTGAAATTGAATGAGGATCTTGTAGAAGCGATAGCCCTGGCCCACGATTTAGGGCATACGCCATTTGGACATGTGGGGGAATGGGCGCTTGACCGTGCTTACAGGCAATCCGATTCCGAGGCGCATTTTCACCATGCCGAACAGAGCCTGCGGGTAGTGGAAGTACTGGAGAATGACGGCGCGGGCCTCAACCTGAGCTGGGAGGTGAGAGACGGGATTCGGCACCATTCCAAAGGCATGGAGGATTTTCCACTGTCAGGCCCAGACCGGCCCCGACCTTCCACACTGGAGGGAGAAGTGGTGATGTTCTCGGACCGCATCGCCTATGTGAATCATGATGTGGATGATGCCATCCGCGCTGGTGTACTTCGGCCTGAGGAATTGCCGAAGACAACGCGCGAGCGGTTGGGCGGCAGCCTGCGCGAACGGATAAGCACTATGGCACAGGACATTGTCAGCGCCAGCAGTAATCGGCCGGAGATAGCGATGAGCCGCGATATCCTGGAGGCAATGGATGAATTGAAAGATTTTCTTTTTGATAAGGTATATGAGCCCACCTCCGCCGGTGCCGGAGAGAAACAGCGGGTTGAGGAAGTAATCTCCGGGCTGTTCCGGCACTACATGGAGAATCCTGAACTTGTGCCCAGGGGCGAAGGTTTGGCCGCAGGCACCACTGAGCTTGCGCGGGCGGTGTGTGATCATGTTGCGGGGATGACTGACCGCTATGCCAGGACCCAGTTTATCTCTCATTTTGTGCCGCGGGGCTGGCCTGCGCCTTGAAGAGGCCGCGACAGGAACCGGTTTCAGATGTCTAAATCTGTCGGGATCAATAATCTGAGGATCAGCGATAAGATGTATTCCAAGAGAGCCTTTGCCGTTTTGATTCTGGCGGCGATTTTGGCTGTCTATTTGAGCGGGGGGGACACATTTGCCGCAGTCCCTGATGCAGGTGAGGTATCGCTTCAACTCTCCCTCGACGGCGGACTTGAGGTCAAGGCTCCCGCCTATGATGCTCGCGTCGGTTCGGATGGTAACCTCCACTCCCTGAGCGTGGGAGAAACGGAGATGCTGGATGACGGGGTCTCCTTCTCCCTGGGGGCTTTCTTTTTCTCGGAGGGTCAAGCCAGGCGGTTGGGCAGGATCACTCTGCCTGCGCCGGCTGTCGTGCAGGCCACTGATGGAATACACACCGTTCGCTATCACTTCCTGCCCGGTGAGATCCGCCTCATCGTTTCTCAGTCATCGGAGAAGAAGGTGCCGTTCTATCTGGTGCTTTCCGATGCGATCTCGGTTGTGGCCAACTCACGCACCGGAGAGGTGGCGGCCGTTCCTACAGAAGAAGACTGGCCGGATGTGACCTTTACCGCCTCTTCCGGGGCTTATATAACCTTGCGAGGGGGAGATCGCATCTGGGGGCCTTGGGCGAAACGCCAGATGTGGGAACTGGGTCCCGTAATTCAAGGACAACCCAGAGAGATTTCCATCAACCCCGGAATGGGGCCGGCGCCGAAGCCGACCCCGGCGCAATTGTTGAGTCTGCAAGCGAAAACCCTGGACAACCAGCAGATATTGCAGTCTGGAAGGTCGGCGCGGCTCGCGGTTACAGTGGAGAACCGCGGCAAGGCCTTGCAAGACGGATTGCTGAGTGTGCGGCTGCGCAGAGAAAGAGGAGACTCAGTCTCTGAACTTTCTCAACATATTCTCATTGGAGAGAATTCTCAGGCCCAGGGGCGTTTTGATATCAATTTGCCCGAACCGGGGGTTTATTCCGCTCAGGTCGTCCTGTCAGCGAAAAACCGGCCTTTGAAAGAAACGGCGGTGATGTTTGCCTTCAGAGCGGGAGATATCCGTCCTGCCCTTACCATCCCCCCGGACTTCGGCTCTTTTTGGGAGGCAGTGCTCGCCGAGTCACGCGTTCCCTCAGATGAGCCCGTGGAATTCGTAAGTGATGAAAGTCTATCCACCACTCAATTGAAGGTGTGGAGGGTTGGCTTCACCGGGGCCGGCGGTAAACGGCTTTACGGCTGGCTGTGTGCTCCCACTAAAGAGGGGCCCCATCCTGCTCTGCTGCAGCTTCCGGGTTATGGCCGGCCCAAGATCGAACCCCCACTGGTGCTGGCGGGACGCGGCTACGTGGCACTTGCCATGGAGGTAGTTGAGGAAGGCGCGGAGACTGCATACATCGCCCGGAACCTCGAGGAATCGAAGGAGTATTCATATCGGGCGATAACTCTCAATGCCCTGCGCGCTTTGGATATCTTGATTAGCCGCCCTGAGGTTGATGGCCGCCGGGTGGCGACCAGTGGAGCCAGCCAAGGGGGCGGGCTGGCTCTGATATTGGCTGCGCTGCGGCCCGAAGTCGCCGCGGTTGCCGCGGATGTGCCTATGTTGTGTGACTTCCCCCGTTCAGTCAGGGAGGGCGGCTGGCCCTACAGTGAAATCGCTCATTACCTGCAAGCACATCCAGAGGCGAAGGGCCGTGTAGAGCGGACCTTGAGGTATTTCGATGTGCTGAATTTTGCGCCGCGCATTCAGTCTCCCGCTCTGTTGAGCCTGGGGCTGCGTGACACCGTATGTCGGCCGGAGACGGTTTTCGCGGCTTACAATTATCTTGCGGGCCGCAAAGAGATCAAGGTCTATGCCGATGCCGGTCATGAAGGCGGCGGCTCAGCCCACTGGATCCACAAACTCCAATGGCTCGATTCTCTTTTCAAGCCATCCCCCTACTTGCTGACCGCGGGAGAAGATGGAGAGGGAGGGTCGCTTGAACCAACTTCGCCAGCCCAATAGGGCAGACCCGGCTCTGCCTTCCACACTGAAGGCTCTTCTCTCTCGACACAGTATTCGTCCACGCAAACGGCTGGGCCAGCATTTTCTTATTTCTGCTGAGATTGCAGACCGTATTGTCGAGGTGGCCCGCATTGACTCTTCCGATTGCGCGCTGGAGATAGGCGCGGGCGCAGGCGCGCTGACCTTGCGGTTGACGGAAACCGCCTCATCTACCATTGCTATCGAATCAGACCCCCGGTTGGTGGAGGTGCTTCAAGAGATTCTTCCCTCCGGTGAGGGATTGAAGCTTATGCAAGCTGATATATTGAAGATTGATCTCAGCAAACTCATGGGCGAGGGAACCTGGAAAGTTCTGGGAAATCTGCCTTACTATATTACCGGGCCTGTTCTCTTCAAACTGTTCGAACAGCGCAGGTCATTCTCTTCCCTTGTCGTAATGGTGCAGAGGGAGGTGGCGGACAGAATCACCTCTAGTCCGGGAAGCAAGGAATACGGGGGCCTGAGTGTGCTGGCCCAAGCCTATTTTTTGCCGCGCGCGGAGATGAGGGTGAAGCGAACCTGTTTTTATCCCCAGCCGGAGGTGGATTCGACGGTAGTAAGCCTTACACCGCGGGCGAAAGCCGCGGTAGGAGAGGAAGATCAGAAGCAGTTCGAGAAGTTGGTGCGAGCCTCTTTTTCGCATCGGCGAAAGACACTGGAGAACAGTCTGGTCGAAGCCGGATTTGTGAGAAACCGGCAGGAGGCCGTCTCCGCCATGGAGGCGGTTGGAGTCAATGCAGGAAGACGAGCGGAATCACTATCGGTTGAGGAATTCGTGATGCTGGCGAGGCGGCTGAAAGGCGGAGATGAGCGTGATTAGAATGGTCGCGCCGGCAAAAGTGAATCTTTTTCTGGCGATCCAGTGCCGCCGCGCTGACGGTTTCCATGAGTTGGAGACGGTCTTTCAGGCGATAGATTTGGCGGATGTGATCGAACTTGAGACATCGCCGGAAGGTATTCATATGACAAGTGACTGGCCGGGACTGCCTGCAGGAAAAGGGAATCTGTGTTGGCGCGCGGCCGCGCTTCTGGCGGAAAGCGCTGGAACGAGCAAAGGAGTGGAGATAAGGCTGAATAAGAAGATTCCGCCGGGAGCGGGCTTGGGCGGCGGCTCCAGTGATGCGGCCGCTGTGTTGTTGGGGTTGAACAGATTGTGGGAATTACATCTCTCCCCGGAGGAGTTGCAGACACGTGCCGCCTCCTTGGGCGCGGATGTGTCTTTCTTCCTGCAGGGCGGGACCGCGCTCGGCAAGGGCCGCGGAGAAGTGCTTTCCGCGCTCCCGACTCCGCATCTCTGGTTTGTGATAGGCTGGCCCGGGGTTACGCTTTCCACCTCCGCGGTATATCAAGACTGGGATAAGCAGCCCTCCGCCGGAAATACCAAATTGTCGGAGATGCTTTCGGCATTGGAGGCAACGGAGGCTTCCGGTATCGCGGCGGCTCTCCGCAATGATCTGGAGGATACAACACTGAGGCTGTGCCCGGCCTGCGCCGAATTGAAGAGTACATTGCTTGAGCGAGGCTGCTCGGGTGCACTTGTGAGCGGCTCAGGTGCGGCCGTCTTTGGGATCGCCAGAGACAAGGAACTTGCCGACGAGGTAACCGCGGCTCTCTCCCGCCGCGGCCTATGGGCGCGAAGTGCAAGCAGTCTTTCTTCAAGCGAAACGTTATGAATCAACCGACAGAACAGACTTCATCGAAAAAGGAGATTTCCGTCGTCATCATTGCGGGCGGCAAAGGCAATGATGCGCTCACCGCGGGACTGGAGGCGGAGCATCCCGCTTTGATAGAAATCGGCGGCCGCAGCATCATCTCTCGTACAGTAGAGGCCTTCCAAGGAGTGCCTGAAATGGCGGAGGTGGTGGTGGTGAGTGTGCCGGAGGTTCTGAAGGTTCTGCCAGCGGGAGTCCGCGCTATTGAGGCCGGCGGAAAAGCCACAGACAATATCGCCTCGGGCCTGAGGGCATGCAGCAAGGAATGGGTGGTCGTCGCTCCCGCGGATATGCCCTGGCTGTCTGCTGAGGTGATATCCGAGTTTCTCTCTTCCGCATTGGCGGCGGAGGCGGATATGGTGTATCCGATTGTCTCCCAGTCTGACTATGATGCGCGTTTTCGGGGAGGTCGGAGGACTTATGTTCACCTCCGCGAAGGCCGTTTTACGGGTGGGAATATAGTGTTGGCGAAGCGAGCCTTCCTGGAGAATCTCCTGCCATTCATCCGCCGACTGTTTGAATATCGGAAGAACCCGCTTCTGTTGGCGCGCGCTCTGGGCTTGGGCTTCGTTCTGCGGATGCTTCTGCGCCAGCTGGATATTCCCTCCATCGAGGCGCGGGCGCTTCAACTTACGGGGGGGCGCGCCATCGCCCTGCCTATCCCCAGAGCGGAACTCGCCTTCGATATTGACAAGCCTGAGGATCTTCAAGCCGCGCGTGAGATGTCTTCCCCTCCGGAGAACATGGGCGTTTGACACCGTCGAATTCGCAGCCTATACTAGCCCACAACCGATGTGCAGGGGAGAGAGATGGCCGTTTTACTCTGCCCCAGGTGCAATCTTTCAATTACAGTGGAGGGCAAACCGCCGAACCGCTGTGAACATTGTGGAGGGCGACTGCGCTGTTGTCGCTATTGCGTGCACTTCGATTCCCTCTATCTGACCTGTGTGCATCCGGAAATACTCCAGCCGGAACGGGTGGTAGATCCTGACGAATCCCGCGAATGCCCTCACTATAAATCTGGGCTCGGTGCCGCCAAGCCGTCGAAAACCCTCGTTGGTGTCTCAATCTTCACATGGACGACCATTCTCACGGTGATAGTGATCTTTGCACTCCTCTTTATCGGCTTGAGCAGATACACCATAGTGGGGCCCACGGAGACAATCCTCCAACTGCGCATCTATTCAGTGGGGACCGTGGTAAGCGACGAACCCTTTGATCTCATTTTCGGAATCTACAACAGGGGAAAGAGACCCGCCCGCCATGTCACCCTTCATTTGGGGCGCAGGACTCTGTGGGTGGCTGAGCTTGTAGATGTGGATCCTCCCGTTGAGGAAATCTACGAAAGAGGTGACAGCATCTTCTTGGATTTTGGCGACCTCGAAGCGGGTGAATCGATACTCGGCACACTGACTTTCAAAGCCCTGCGTACCGGAGAATACCCCATCAAGACGACGCTCTCGGCCGACAACAGCGCCCGTCCCCAGAGTGCGGAGAAACGCGTGAGAATTGCTCCCTAGCGGGAGTCCCCGCTTTCCCCCGTTCCCATTGCCTGCTATTATCTATATATGCCGAAACCAACGGAGAACGAACCGCGCATTGACCTCCACCTGCATACCACCTGCTCGGATGGTACTCTCAGTCCGGCTGAAACCGTGAAAGAGGCCCTGCGGCGCGGGCTTTCCATTATCGCCATTACCGACCACGATACCGCGGTCGGTATCGCCCCTGCACTGGAGGCGGCCTCGGGCACAGGCCTGCGAGTGGTGCCGGGGATTGAGCTGAATACGGATTACAAAGGTCAAGAGGTGCATATCCTGGGCTATGGGATTGACCCGGAGGCAGAGGCGCTTCGTGATGCTCACCAGCGCATGGTGGATGCCCGTCACCAGCGCAATCTGGCAATATTGGGCCGGCTGGAGGCGCTTGGAATGGGGCTGGATGTGAAAAGGGTGGAGGAGATTGCGCAAGGAGAGATCGTTGCCCGCCCTCATATTGCCAAGGCAATGGTCGAAGCCGGCCATGTTGGTTCCTTGCAAGAGGCGTTTGATCGTTTCCTGAAGAAAGGCGCGCCGGCTTTTGTGGAAAGAGAATCTCTGACCCCCCAAGAGGCCTGCCAGGCTATCTTGAGAAGCGGGGGGCTGCCGGTTCTGGCCCATGCCGGGAAGGCCGACTATGAGGTTCTCATCAAGGAACTGCTTCCCTTCGGCTTGCGCGGGATAGAGGCATATCATACCGATCACAGCGCCGCGCAGCAGGTCAAATTGCGAAATATGGCGGAGAGATTCAACTTGCTCACTACCGGTGGCAGCGATTCCCATGGGCCGAAATGGGGCCGACCGGCAGAGATGGGCAGTGTTCCGATTCCTCCAGAAGCGCTCGAGAAATTCCTTGCGGCTCTCCGGGAGACCGAACGATATGAATGATTGGGTCGAGATCATTGTGGAGGCGATTACAGGCTTCATCGGCAGCGCCGGTTATGTAGGGGTCTTCTTGTTGATGGTGATGGAGAGTTGCTGTATGCCCATTCCCAGTGAGATTGTGCTGGTCTCTGCGGGCTTCTTGGTGGGGAGGGGTGATTTTGCCCTCCACTGGGCGATGTTGAGCGGATTCGCCGGAGCGCTGTCCGGCTCCACTCTTACTTATTCGATTGCGCGGTTTGGAGGGAGGCCTCTTCTCTTGCGATACGGCCGTTACATCCTTCTCACCGAACAGCGGCTCCGCGCGAGTGAGAAATGGTTTGCCCGGCACGGTCCAAAGGCGGTCTTCTTCTGCAGGCTGATTAGCGGTATGCGGGCGATAGTGTCTGTGCCCGCGGGCCTCTGCCACATGCCCTATTCGAAGTTTCTGCTTTATACCGCGCTGGGTTCCGGCTCCTGGGTTGTAGTGGGAGTGCTTTTCGGGATGTTCGTGGGGAGAGAATGGGAGAAACTGAGTCATCTGGGCCACCTTGCGCTTGCCGCCGCCGCGCTGGTAGTGGCGGCTCTCCTCATATGGCATCACCTGCGTTCTCGCTGCGTGGAGAATTCCTCCTCTGAGCCGTGTCCCGCGCGAGGTGAGAATCCCTCCGCGCAGTCTGAAGAGAAAGCCCCTTAAGCCAGCAGGCAACATCTGGTACAAGCGGCCCCACGCATTGCTTCGCGCGCGTCCTATCTCCGCGAGAAGAAGGTTCCTTTCAGTTCTTCTTGGGGGTGATAATCTGCTTAGTGGTTTTGAAGTGGGTTTTGGCTACTTTATTGAGGAGGGCTTCGCCGCCTTTGGCGGCCACCTGGCGGCCCGCGGAGAGCACATTGCTGGCTCCCTTGGGGAGGGTGATTCCGCATTCTTTTGAGAGACGCTCCAGCCCCTGCAGGAAACCCGCTCTGGCGAGCAGGCTGGCGGCGGCCACAACGGTTTCTTCTTCAGCCTTCACTCGCTGCTGCAGAGTCGCTTTTCGCCCTTTCTTCATCAGGGCTTGTTCCAGGAAGGCTTCATCCCCGAACCGATCCGCCACAACCGTGAGTGTCCCTTTCCGGTTCGGCAGGCGGCTTTCCAGTTCTTCCAACAGGCTTTCGATGGCGCGTGCGTGGGCCCAGCCCAAAAGGCGATTGAGATTCTTCATGGTGGAGATGAGGAGATTGTATTTTTGCGGGAAGATTTTCACCACCTGGTTGGGACAAAGCCCGGCTACTTCCTTCGCCAGGCGATGGCAAATGCCGTCGGAGACCCGCTTGCTGTCTCTCACGTTCTGGGCGCGCAAGATCTCCTCCATCTCCTCATCCGCCCACACCGCGGCCACCACCAGAGGGCCGAAGTAATCGCCCTTGCCGGCTTCATCTGTACCGATGCGCCCGGGTTCAGCCTTCCCGGCAGGCTGCGGTCGTTTCATCTCGTTTCTCCTACCATCACCGTCAGGCCCTGTGGGATAATCTCTATCTGCGCCATATCCGTACTCGGTGCGGGGTCACCGTCCAGTTGAACCGCCACAGGCTCATCGGTTTGAATCTCTATGCGGCCGCCTGAAAGGTAATTTACCGGTGCCCACCGGTGCCTTCCAAGGAGGATGGCCGCCACCTGTTTTATGCGTTTAAAGGCGCCTGCATGAGGGATCACACATACCTCCAACCGTCCATCGTTGATCTTCGCTTGAGGGGCCAGACTCCAGCGATAAGTATAACTGGAAGCATTGGCAATCACCACCTGCCAGGCCTCGGTTTCCACCTGTTCGTCATCACATATGATATGAAAACGCCGCGGTGGGTGGGAGAGAAGAAGTCGCAGCCCGTTCAGCAGATAAATCAGTGTACCGAGCCTTCGCTTGATATGGCCCTTAACTGTGTGAACCACGGCA
>JABAOF010003973.1_pt3 | contig 14732 bp, 23 predicted proteins | sample 7062171 | NCBI WGS metagenome assembly JABAOF01 (sample SAMN14538628, study PRJNA623070) | marine sediment metagenome | biome: marine biome [ENVO:00000428]; feature: marine pelagic biome [ENVO:01000023]; material: deep marine sediment [ENVO:00002113] | place: India: Gulf of Khambhat ...
GCCGGAAATATGTTCTTTCCTTCTCGCCCTCGCCTCGATGGCGTCGTAGACCTCGCCGATGACGTCGCCGACGGGTACGAAGTCCTGCTTCAAACGCCTCTCCGCGATGGCGAATACCTTGGCCTCGGTCTCATCTATCAATAAGTGCGGGTCCTCGCGCTCGCCGCTGGCCCGACCGGCTACGTCGACGGAAACGTCTATCAACGCGCGGAGAAGGTATTTCTCCTCGAGCAACCTGAGGTGGTNNCTCGACCAAGGAGAGGAGGTAGGGCGTACCGCCGACGTCGTCCAACCTTCCTTGGCGCTTCAGCGCATCGGCTAACGTGACGATGTCTACGTCGGCATCGGTCTTGAATAAATCCACCAGGCCGCCGTATATATGGCGATGCCCCGGGACGAAAAAGTAATCGCCCGCGAGGCGTTCGAGACCTTCGTGGAGCGCCTCGCGGTCGAGGATCATGGCCCCGAGGACCGCACATTCCGCCTCGACGCTTTGAGGGTATTGCCGCGCCCTAGCCATCCGGTCTACTCCTCAGGACGCACTACCGTTACGGGTACGGTTACCTCGACGCCCTCGGCGAGCTTCACGCGCGCCGCGAACATGCCGATATGGGATATCGGCTCGTCGAAGGACACTTGTTTCTTGTCGACATCGAAGCCGTACGCCGCGAGGGCCGTGGCGACCTCCGCGGCGGTAACGCTCCCGTAAAGTTCGCCGCTCTCCCGGCACAACTTCTGGAACTTCAGCGCCACCTCGGCGAATCGGGCCGCCGCCTCTTCCGCGCCTTCGCGCACGCGCTCTTTGCGGCCCTCGCCGCGCGCGAGCTCGGCCGCCAAAGCCGCGCGGTTCTTGTTCGTCGCCGGGACCGCCAGGCCGCGCGGAATGAGGTAGTTGCGCGCGTACCCCCGCGCGACCTTAACTACCGCACCCCTCCGGCCCAGCTTGTCGACGTCTTTTAACAGGATGAGTTCCACAACGTCCCCTACGGCGCCACAAGTCCTAGCGATACAGCTCGCGCACGTAGGGCAGCAAGGCCATATAACGCGCGCGCTTTATCGCCCGGCTCAGTTGCCTTTGGTGTTGCGAGCAGTTGCCCGTGGCACGCCGCGCCTTTATCTTCGCCTTGTCGCTCGTGAAGCGGCGAATCAGCAGGATGTCTTTGAAATCGATGTAGTCGACTTTATCGGCGCAAAATCGGCAATGCCTTCTCTTGAACGCCCGGCGTACTTTCCACTTCGCCACAAGCTATCCTCACTTCGTTACGGCGAACGTTCGCTNNACGTCGTCGGCGGTCCCTTCCGGGGCGGCCGCGGGGCTTTCTGCGTCCCCCGGGCCGCCGAGGAACACGACGCGGTTGGCCACTATCTCCGTCACCCAACGACGCTCGCCTTCCCTTTCGTAGTCGCGGATGTTGAGCCGTCCCTCCAACAGCACGCCGCGACCCTTGTTTAAGTATTGGGTACAAAGCTCCGCGGTCTTGCCCCACGAGACGACGTTGAAAAACTGCGTATCCTCTTTGAGCTCGCCTCCCGCGTCCCGGTACGCGCGGTTCACGGCGAGCCGAAAATTCGCCGTCGCCGTACCCTGAGGCGTGTAGCGCAACTCCGGGTCCGCGGTGAGGTTGCCCATCAGTACGATCCTGTTAACCCCTCTTACCATCTTCCCTCTCCTCGCTCGAGCGCCTTATCGTTTTGATCGCGGCCGAATGCCGCTGCACGAGCAAATAGCGCAATATCTCCTCGTCGACGCGGATCCGCTGGGCCATAGCCTGGGGCAGCTCGCCCGGACCTTCGAACCAGAACAACAGGAAATGGCCCCGGCTATTCTTCTTCACCGGATAGGCAAGCGGTAACTCGCCCAGGTCGACAACCTCTTCTACGCTGGCGCCGTATTCGCCGAGCCAACCCTCGAGGCGTCCCCGGCAGGCCGTCAAATCCTCGTCGCCGATAGCCGGCTTGATCATAACTAACATCTCGAAAGGTTTCAATTAATCTCCTCCTAGGTAAATTCTTCATTTCGCGCCATGCTTTATGGTGATTACGTCGCCCGCGGCGATCGCGTACGCCGGCCCTTCGGCCCGCACGACGCCCGCGGACCTCGCTTCCTTGAGCGAGCCCGCCTCGAGCAAATCGGAGGCGCTCACTACCTCGGCGCGGATAAAGTGCTCGGCGAGTTCGGAATGAATCCGCGCCGCGCCCTCGCGCGCGTTCGTACCGGCCGGGACTTGCCACGCGCTCGTTATAGTCCCCTCGACGGTGTAAAAAGCAATCAGGTCCAGGAGCCCGGCGCCAGCGGCAAGCAGCTCGTCGCGCCCGCGGCACGTCAGGCCGTACTCGGCCCGCATGGACGCCTCGTCGTCGCCCTCTAGCTGGGAGAACTCTTCCTCCAACTTGCCGTAAACCGCCACGACGCGCGTGCCATCCGCGTCGCCGCGTCGCCCGAGGGCCGCGAACGCCTCCTCTTCCTCGGCGCGGCCGGGTTGGCCCAGGTTGCCGACGTAAATCGCGGCTTTGGCCGTAAGTAAAAATAGCTCGTGCGCCAAACGCCACTCGTCGTCCGTCAGCTCAAGCGCCCGCACCGGCGTCCCCTCGTCAAGTGCCGTGCGGAACTTCTCGAGCGCGGCGAGCTCGGCCGGCTCCTCCCTCTTACCCTTAGCGGTCCGCCTCGTCTTCTCGAGGCGGCGCTCGAGCGTTGCCAGGTCCGCGAGCGCGAGCTCAGCCGTCAACGTCTCGACCTCGCCCACGGCGTCGAGGCCGGCCGGCGCCTCCTTGCGGCCTGTCGCGGCTACGTCCGCGTCCGCGAAGAGGCGGACGACGTAAAACAGCGCGTCCATTTCGCGGACGTGCGCCAGGAAGCGGTTGCCCAGGCCGAGGCCTTCGTGCGCGCCCTCGACCAGGCCCGCGATATCGACGACGCGCAAGCGGGCGGGCCGAGCTTCCTCGGCGCCCACGAGCGCGGCCAACTCCTCGAGCCGGGGATCGGGGACCGGCAGCACGGCCTTATTGGGCTCGACGGTGGTAAATGGGTAGGGACCTACCGCCGCGCCGCAACCGGTCAATACGTTAAAGAGCGTGGACTTGCCGACGTTCGGCAGGCCTAAGAGGCCTATGTCCATCGCGCCATATTATGAAAAAAACGTTTTAATGTCAAAGAAAAACGACGCGAGAACCCGTCCGCCGCTATTCCTCCGGCTCGAACAGGTCCTTGCCGACGCCGCACAGCGGGCACACCCAGTCGTCCGGGACTTCCTCCCACGGCGTTCCCGGCTCTATGCCGTTATCCGGGTCGCCCTCCGCCGGGTCGTAGACGTACTCGCAGGCGAGGCATTTGTACCTTTGCATAGATCGCCCTCGCTTTGGCTTATTCCTCGGGTTCGAACTGGTCCTTGGCCGCGCCGCACACCGGGCAGACCCAGTCGTCGGGGAGATCCTCGAACGGCGTACCGGGGTTTATTCCATTATCCGGGTCGCCCGCGGCCGGGTCGTAAACGTATCCGCAAACTTGGCATACGTACCTTTCCAACTTAACGCCGCTCCTTTCCTTTGCCCCCGCCGGCGGCGGGCCGTGGTACGTGGGCGCCGTCTTGGGCGCCTTGCCCTTTTTAATATCGCGGTAGGAGACATACGTGAGGGGCTCGCCCTCGCGCAGGACTTCGCCCGCGACGACTTCCCCCACGAAGATAGTATGGGTCCCCAAGTCGAGCGTGCTGACGACCTTGGCTTCGATTACGGCGAGGGCGTTCTCCGTGACGACGGGGCATCCGCTCGAGCCCTCCTTGTACTCCACCTGAGCGAGCTTGTCGACGTCGCGGCCCGACTTGAAGCCGAAGAGGCCTATGAACGTCATCGGCGTCTCCTTAGCCAATACGGAAACGCCGAAGACGCCGCTCCGGGAGACATACTCGTGCGTTAGGTTTTCCTTGTTGAGCGCGACCGCTATGCGCGCCGGTTCCGCCGTCACCTGGACGACGGTATTGGCGATCTGGCCGTTGGCCTTGCCGCCCGCGCACGACGTCACGACGTATATGCCGTACGTCAGATTGAAAAGGCATTGGGGATTATATTCNNCCTTTTACGGCCCGGGCGACGGCCCGGCCCAGGTCCGTGGATGCCGCCAGGTCGTCGGCGGCGGGCTGCCACTTCGCGCGGACGCCGGGCGCCGCCACCTCGATCCCGCACCGTTTCAAATGACCTTCGATCATCTCGACCGCCTCGCCGCTCCAGCCGTACGAGCCGAACGCGGCGCCTACCTTATTTTTAAAGCCGAGGCCGCGCAAGTCCTCCATATACGTGCCCAGCGTCGAGATATAGCCGCGGTTGACGGTCGGCGAGCCGACGACCACGGCCCTGGCGCGGAATATCTCCGTCAGCACCTGGTTGCGCTCCGCGACGGGGGCGTAGAAGATTTTATAGGGGACGCCCTCCGCGGCCAGGCCCGCGCCGACGGCCTCCGCCATATGGCGCGTACCGTGCCACATCGTGTCGTACAGAATGACGGCCCGCTGCTCCGGGACCTGGGACGCCCACTCCTTATACTTCCCGACGATCTGGAGAGGGTCGTCGCGCCAGATGACGCCGTGGCTCGGCGCAATCACGTCCACCGCCAGGTTCAAAGACAAAACCTCGTCGATCTTTTTAATTACTAAATCGCTGAACGGCGTGAGGATGTTGGCGTAGTACCGCAACGCCTCCTCGTAAAGCTCGAGCTGGTCGACCTCGTCGTTGAAGCGCCGGTCCGTCGCGTAGTGCTGGCCGAAGGCGTCGTTGGGCATCAACAGGTTCTTCCCGGTAAGATACGTAAACATGCTGTCGGGCCAGTGGAGCATGGGCGCCTCGACGAACACCAGCTCGTGCTTGCCGATATCAATTTTGTCGCCCGTCCCGACGGCCTTGAAATTCCATTCCCGGTGGTAATGCCCCGGGACGCTCTCGGCGCCGCGTTTGGAGACGACGACCGTCGCCTCGGGGCAGCGGCGCATTATGGCCGGCAGGCCGCCGGAGTGGTCCGCCTCGGCGTGGTTCGCCACGACGATATCTATCGTCGCCGGGTCGACGACATCGCGGACGTTGGCGATGAAGTCGTCGGCGAAGGGCCCCCACACCGTATCGACCACCACCGTCTTCTCGTCTTTTATGAGGTACGAGTTGTAAGTCGAGCCGCGCGGGGTATGCAGCTCGTAGCCGTGGAAGTGGCGCAAGGCCCAATCCACGACGCCGACCCAGTAGACACCTTCAACGATTTCCGTAACCATTACGATACCCCCGTCAATAACGAATCCTGGGTTACGTTAACTTTGGCCTCGCACCATTTCCGCGACGAGCGCGCACACTTTCCCGAGGAACTCGCCGTCGTCGCTCGAGAAGGGCGCGAGGGTATGGGAATCTATGTCGAGCTCGCCCCACACGCCGCCGCCCACGAGGATGGGCAAGACGATCTCGGCCTGGACGTCCGGGCTGCACGCCAGGTAGTTAGCCTCTTTGGAAACGTCTTGCACGACGAACATGCGGCGGGTCTGCGCGGCGCGGCCGCAAATGCCGGTCCCGACGGAGATGCGCACGTGTTCGGTGGGCGCGCCGTTGTACGGCCCGAGGACGAGGTCGTCCGGCTTCTCGGGGTCGGTGATATAGAAACCTACCCAGTCGAAATAGGGCACTTCGGCCTTGAGTAGGTCGCAAACGCGCTGCAGTTTCTCCTCCCTCGCCGCGCGGCCCTTGAGAACCTGCTCGAGCCGCGGCAGAAGCTTCGCGAAAATTTTTACCTTATCTACCATCTGGGCTCCATCCTCTCTTAGGTTCCATCGTCGCTTTTCAGCTCTTCCCACGCGCGGAACGCGCGCCTGAAGTGCGGCATCGTAACCGAGCCGCCTACGACGAGGCCCACCGCTAGCGCCTCCTCGAGCTCGGGGTCGGTCACGCCCTCCTCCCGGCAACGCGTCAGGTGATACGTAACGCAATCGTCGCAGCGTAAAACCAGCGACGAGACCAAACCCAGCAGTTCCTTCACCTTGGCCGGCAGCGCGCCGTCGCGGTAAACGTCGGCGTCGACGTTGAAGAAACGTTTGACCTCCCTGCCGGCATATCTCATCACAAGGCGGTTCAGCTCCTCGCGCTCAGCTTTGAATTTCTCCATCTCGCTTCCAGCCACGCCGCACGCTCCCACTTAGGTCTTGTAGCCGCGGACCTCTTCCGGCGTGTACTCTACGCCGAGGCCCGCGGCGACGCGGTTTACGAAATTAAAGTAGGCGGTAATCATATTAACGTCCAGTATATCACGGTCGGAAAGGCCCCGCGCGCGTAGCGCAGCGACGTCCTCTGCGGCGACGTGGGCGGGGGCCCGCGTCAACTTTTCGGCGTACGCGGCCAACGCTCGCTCGCGCGGCGAAAACGGCCCTTCCCGCCAATCCCCTATCGCCGCGTCCACGCGTTCGTCGTCCTTCCAATATAACCTTAGCGGGTGGGCGTGGTGGTTAACGCAATATTCGCAACGGTTTGCGGAAGAGACCACGACCGCGATAAATTCGCGCTCGGCCCGGGTCAAGGCCGACTCCCCGAACATCAACGTCGCGTACAACCCGAGGTGGCGCGCCATCGCCTCCGCGTTCAAGCTTTGAGCCCTCATTATGTTGGAGAGCTTGCCGCGCTCGCGGATTACGTCGTCGTACACTTCTCTCAGCTTCTCGGCCGCCTCGGCCTCGTCGATTACCTTAATCCAAGCCATGATACCACGTCCTCGTCATTCGGCGAGCTTTCTTTATTCATAATTACCCCAGCGCGAAGGCCGAGGCCGTCCCGCGGGCCGCGCTACGCGCGGTTACTGGATTTCGACGAACTTATCCGCGGCCGTGCTGCAAATCTCGCACGGCGCCGTCGGCTTGCCGAAGACGACGTTGCCGCATACCGGGCAGACGTACACGCCTCCCGTCTCGACATCCCTCCCCGCCTTCACGGCCTCGAGCGCTTTGGCATATAAGCTAGCGTGGCGCTCCTCCGCGGCGAGCGCGTACCGGAACGTCAGCGCCGCCGGGCTGTTCTCCGCCTCGGCGACTTCGACCATCGGCGGGTACATCTCGGCGTACTCGTACGTCTCGCCGGCCCGGGCCGCCTCCAGGTTCTCGGCGGTGGATTTCACAGCTTTCAATTGGCGGAGGTGCGCCATAGCGTGTACCGTTTCGGCTTCGGCCGCCGCGCGGAAAAGGCGGGCGACCTCCGGGAAGCCGTCGTCGTCCGCTTTCTTCGCGAAGGCCAGGTACTTGCGGTTGGCCCGGCTCTCGCCGGCGAACGCCTCGTTGAGGTTTTCCTCGGTCGTGGCCATACTCGGTCAACTCCTCGCAGCGGGAATTCATCCGATTATCAAACCGTTTCGAAATCGCGGAAATCGAACATATAGCCCGAGCCGCTCGCGTAGTCGAGCTCGGCCTGGACGATCGCGTTGTGGCCGTCCTCGATCTCGACGAAGCGCGCGAATAGCGGCCGGGCCTCGGCGGGTAGCTCGGCGACCATCCTTTTGTAAAAATCGCCGGCTTCGTTTTCCATATGCAGCGCCCGCCGCAGCATCTCGACCTCGCCGCCGCGGATTTCGCCGGAAGCTTCCTTCGCAAGCTTCTTTACGCCCTCCTCGATCGCCGCGCGCCGCGGGATCGCCGTCTTTAGGCCCTCGGCCGTTACCGTGCCGGTCCGCCGCCACTCGCTCAGGCGGCCCTCCAAGTATTCCACGTGATGCTGCTCTTCGGCCGCGAGGACGCCGAAGACCCTCCGGCCTACGTCGCTCCCCGCCGCCCGGGCCATCTCGCGGTAGGCGTCGCGGACCTCATTCTCGAACTCCAGCGCCGTCTTGAGCGCTTCCTCGACGTTCATCGGTCACCTCCGCCCGCGAATAAGGTTGGGCCCTTAAGACGGGGCCGCCGGCGGTTTGAAGACCCGGGCCGCCAGCTCGCCCTCCAGCGCCGCTAGCTCAGCGCCCGCGCCCTTTACCTTCCGCAAGACGCCCTCCGCGGACTCTTCCTCTTCGACTTGCTCCTTCACGAACCACTGCAGAAAGTCGCTCGTGGCCCGGTCCATCTCCTCCGCGGCGAGTTTTACCAGTTCTTGTATCAATCCGGTCACCTTCCGCTCGTGCGCCAAGACGTGCTCGAAGGCCGCGGCCGGCGAGTCCCACCCGGTGGGAGGCCCCTCTATGGGGCCGAGGACGACGCGGCCGTCCCGCTCGTTGACGAAATTATAAAACCTCATCCCGTGCGTAAGCTCCTCCTGCGCCTGGACCCGCATCCAGTTGGCGAAGCCTGGTAGGCCGGCGGCGTCGAAGTACGCCGCCATCGCCAGGTACAGGTACGCCGAGTAGAGCTCGGCCACGAGCTGACCGTTGAGCGCTTTTTGCATATTTTCGCTCAGCATAGATATCAACCCCTCTACGTGAATTTCGCCCTTGCCCGGAGGCGAGACGTTCACCAATCGAGGAGCCGGCGTTCCCCCTCGAGCGCGCGAATGCCGGAAACTTCCTGACTCACCTCCAACGTCCCCCGGTATTTGCCTTCGCCGTCGCGTACGGCGAAATATCGGATATAAACGAACTGCGCCCCGAGCTTTATCCAAAATTCGGCAACGTCCTTGCTGCCCGCCTTGAACTCGTCGAGGATCTTGTTGACGACGTGCAGGCTCTGGGACGGGTGACAATTCTGCACGCGCTTCCCGACGACGCCGGGCGCCCGCGCGAATATCCGGTCCTTCGTCGCGGAGTAGTAACGCACCTCGTCCGCCTCGTCCACGAAGGTCAGGTCCACCGGAAGATGCTTCATTACGAGGTTAACCTGTTCCGCGGTGAGCGTCCCCGTATCCAACACCAGACTATCCTTCGCGTCGACCAATCCGGACACCTCGCTTTAGCGGCTCGAGGTAACGCCGGCGGCGTTACCCCTTCCATAGGCCGTGAAGGTTACAATATTCCCGCAAGACGACGTCCTCGGCGTCGACGCAGAACGTCGCCTCCGGCGGGTCCCCCGGCTTCAGGAACTCGCGGTACGCCTTGCCGTCCGCGACGACCTCGATCCACTCGATGTAGTGCGCCTCCTCCATCGGGTGCGCCACGCTGCCGACCATTACTTTTATGCCGTGCTCGGCCGGCTCGCTCACCGGCACGTGCTTTTCGACCGCTGCGTCCGTCGTGTTCTCCTCGTATAGCTTCATAGGCTCGCCGCAGCATACTAGCTCGCCCGCGCCGCCGTGCACGACCTCGACGATGTTTCCGCACACCCCGCACTTGTAGATCTGCAATCTCTCCGCCATTTCGATACCCCTTCCTTTCTGCGCTGTTACCGATTCCGGTTCATTTCCTCACGGGATACCCCGCGCCGTTCTACTACGCCCGAACCATATCACGCCGTTCGCTACCGCGCTTTGACTTAAATCAAACACTACGGCCCAACGTGTACGTCGGGCCACGAGACCTCGAAGACCTCGAACCGCTCCGCGTTCTCGCGCTCTATCGCCAGCAGCCGGTAGTGGCCCATCTCCATCGAGGCTACGTAGAATATCATATTTCGCGTCGCCTCGTCGGCATAAAGGCCGGCGATGCCGCGGTAGAAGTCGTATGCCGCGAGCTCGGCTTCCATCGCTTGCTCGAGCACCTTGCTCAACGGCGTATCCTCGCTCTCGACTTTGACCTCCGGGAGCGGGACGACGCCTTTCGCGGGCAGGCAGATTTTCTTAGCGGGGAAATCTTTTTGGAATTGCGCCTCGAAGTAAACGCGGTGCTTCTCTTCCTCGCCGGCGAGGAACTCGAGGCGGTCCTTGAGCATGGCGTTATGCACCCGGCCCGCCAACGTGCGGTAGACCCCTCGGGCGTCCACCTCCGCCTTCATCGCCGTGAGGAGTAGGTCCTCCATGTCGTATTCCTTAAGATCCAACTCCGCCATCTCACCACGCCCTTTCGCGACCGAAACCCGCAGGCGCGCGGTTTTAAATTATTTAATATTAGCTCTTAGTCAAAAAGCCGGTTTCAATCGCGGGAGTCAAGCATATTTATTAAAAACTGTCGCCAGGGCCGCGCGGTCCACTTCCTGGCCGGCAAGCGGGCCCGCCGCGACCGCCGGGAACTGCGCCTCGAAGGAATCGCTTTCGCGCCGATAGATTACGCCGAGCGGAATCCGGGCGCCCCACTCGTACGCTTTCTTCATCGCCGCGTCGAAGTCGCCCGCGTCGTGGTCGGCGGGTAGAATATAACACCGCTGTTTGAACCAGGCGAAGGTGTTTACTTTGTTGAACGAGACACACGGCTGCAATATGTCGACCAGCGAGAAGCCGCGCCAGGCCAGGGCCTGTTCAATCAACTCGGCCAGGTGGTCCACCTCGCCCGAGAAACCGCGCGCGACGAACGAGGCGCGCATAGCGACCGCGACGGCTAGCGGGTTGAAAGGCTCCGCGGTCGGGCCGTGGGGTTGAGCCTTGGTCACGAAGCCGTCCTCGGAAGTCGGGCTGGCCTGGCCCTTCGTCAAGCCGTAGACGAGGTTGTCGTGGACGAGCATCGTCAGGTCCACGTTGCGCCTTATCGCCGCCAATAAGTGGTTGCCGCCCTCGCCGTAGGTGCAGCCGTCGCCGCTTTGGACTATTACTTTCAATTCCGGGTTGGCGAGCTTGGCCCCCGTAGCAACGGGCAGCGACCGGCCGTGCAGGCCGTTGAAGACGTTGGCGTTTAAATAATGCGGCGCCTTCGCCGCCTGGCCTATACCCGAGACGAATAAAACCTGGTGGGGCTCGAGGTCCGCGCTTACCAGTGCCTTTTTCACCGCCTCGAGGATGGCGAAGTTGCCGCAACCCGGGCACCACGCCGTCTCGTACGTTCCGTAATCCTTTATTTTAACCATAACCCGATCTGCCCCGCTCCACATCACTTTTTAAGTTCGCGCAAAATATATTCGGGGGTGAGCGGCAGGCCGTCGTATCGGCTCACGCGCTCGCCGACGTCTAAACCCGTCTCGGCCCTTATGAGCCGCGCGAGCTGGCCCGTCGCGTTGCCCTCGACGCAGACGCTTCTCTTCGCCCCCCGTAAACGGTTGACGAATTGCGAGGGGACTAAAGGCCATACCTGGGAGAAATGCAACGTCGCCGCTCGCACGCCGTCGGCCGCCAGCGCGGCCGCGGCCTCCGCGACGGCGCCCGCGCTCGAGCCCCAAGATACCAACAACAGCTCCGGCCGCTCGTTGCCCTCGTACCGCGGCGGGATAACCTCCGCGCGAAGGCCGGCCGCTTTCCGCAGCCGCTTGTCCGCGAGCCGCCGGCGCGCGTCGAGGTCTTCCGTAAGGTGGCCGTCCTCGGTATGTTCGTCGCTATCGACGACGACGAGGTGGCGGCTCGCACCGGGCAGTAACCGCGGCGAGACGCCGCTCTCGGTCACGGCGTAGCGCGCGTACGGTTCGGCGAACTCGAGTGGCGCCGCATACGCGCCTACCGGCGGCAAGCCGCCCACGTCGAAAGGCTCGACCGCGCGGTACGAGTCGGCGAGGAACTGGTCCGTCAGTACGAACGTCGGCCCCTGGAAATTCTGCGCGAGCTCGAACGCCTTCCGCGTAAGGTAGAAGCACTCCGCCACGTCGCCCGGCGCGAAGACGGCCCGCGGGAATTCGCCGTGGCCCGCGCACAGGACAAACTCGAGGTCCGCTTGCTCGGTACGGGTAGGCAGGCCGGTGGCGGGCCCGGGCCGCTGCGCCACGACGACGACGACCGGCGTCTCGGTCATCGCCGCCAGGCTGACACCCTCCACCATCAGCGCGAAGCCGCCGCCGGAGGTCGCAACCACGGCGGGCGCGCCGGCGTACGAGGCGCCCAGCGCCATGTTGATCGCCGCGATCTCGTCCTCGGCCTGCTCCACCACCAGGCCCATGTCTTCGGCGTGTGCGATAAGCGTCAGCGGTATTGACGTCGACGGCGTCATGGGATAAAAGGGGCAGAATTTCGCTCCCGCCGACATGGCCCCCAGCGCGACGGCCTCGTTCCCGTTCACCGTAAGGCGCTTCGGCGGTTCGTCGACCGCGACAAGGGACCTCTGATACGACGTGTCGACGCCGGCGGCCCACGCGAACGCTCTTTCCAACGCACGCCGGTTCTCTTCCAGCTCTTTTTTCTTTTTCCCAAAATAACCCGCGACGACGTCCGCCACGACGCGCTCGTCTAGGCCGACGAGGTAGGAGACGATGCCAAGCGACGCGACGTTGCGGTACCGGCCTGCCGCGAGTTCTTTATAGGGGACAACCAGAACGCCGTCGCCGGATATCGCGAACGTTTCGTCGACGACGACGACGCCCCGCGAAGCCAACTCGCCGCGGTGCAGCGCCACCGTCTCCGCGTTCAGCGCCACCAATATATCTACCGCCTCGCGCGGTGCGGCGATTTTGTCGACGCTCACCCGGATGGCGAAGGTATTGTGGCCGCCGCGTATGCGCGACTGGTAGCTCTGCGTTACGACGACGTGGTAGCCGGCGCGCACGAGGCTTTTAACCAAAATCGGCCCGAGCGTCGCCAGGCCCTGCCCGGCCTCGCCGCCGACGAGTACGTTCAATTTTTTCTCGGCCATACCGACTATCCCCGGGCGCCTTTACGTCAGCTCGCGGACCGCGGCCAACGCCGCTTCGTAATTCGGCTCCCGACCCAGCTCGGGCACGAGCTCGACGTAACGCACGACGCCGTCGCGGCCTACGACGAAGACGGCGCGGGCCAGCAAGCGCACCTCCTTGATGAGGACGCCGTAAGCANNGCGTCGCGGTGGTCCGAAAGCGTTACGACGCGGTCGACGCCCGCCGCGCCGCACCAACGCTTCTGCGCGAAGGGAAGGTCCATACTTACGGTGAGGATGACGACGTCCGCCCCGAGCGCCGCGGCTTCGCTGTTAAAACGACGCGTCTCCGTCGAACACACCTCCGTATCCAATGACGGTACGGCGGCGATAACGGCCACTTTCCCGCGATAGGACGAAAAGTTGACCGGCTTCAGGTCGTTGTCGACGACGACGAAGTCGGGGGCTACGTCGCCCACTTCGACCTCGTCGCCGACCAGCGTCACCGCGTCGCCGCCCATAGTCACGAGCCCGGTCCTCTCGGCCATAGCGTTCTCCTTTCGAGTTCTTTATAATTAAATTAATTAGGTACTCCCGTAACAAGGGACGCGCCGGCGCTCCCAGCCTCCGATTCGCCTTCGGCGGCGATGCAATAATTTCCTCTACGTCGTCGGCCCGGGCGCGTACGGCGTTACCGCTCGTCAGCGGGATAACGGTTTAAAAACGCGATCTCCTCCAAGGGCAAACGCTCGGGCCGCCGAGCCTCCGCCTCCACCTGCGTCTCCGAGAGAACCGAACTTATGGTATCGGCGTGCCGGCCGACGTTCACCAGCGTAACGACGTCCGTATCCTCCGGTATGCCCAGGACCTCCCGCGTCTTCTTCGGGCTGTAGCCGGCGATGGGGTGTGCGACGAGGCCCAGCTCGGTGGCGCGCAATATCATAAAGGCCGTCGCCATGCCGACGTCGAAGAGATAGTACGCGCGGTCCCGTATCACGCAATCGTACTCTTTTTTGCTCAGGACAACTATTATCATCGACGCGTCGAACGTCCACTCGTTGCCTTTGGACATGACGGCCCGCATCCGCTCGAGGACCTGGCGGTCGTAGACGAAGACGAAGCGCCACGGTTGATTATTGAAGCACGAGGCCGAAAGGGAGGCGCACTCCGCCAAATCCCGAACGAGTTCTTCGGTAATTTCGACCGGCGCCAACGAGCGGTACGCGCGCCTTCGCGCGATAGCTTCTTTAATGTCCATGACGACCCTCCAAGCCGACGGTTTTATAAATCGGAGGAACTTACGGCCTTACTCCGCCGAAATAAACGCCGCGGCCTCACCAAACGCGCTACTCGCGAAAGGGGCCGCGGCGACCTGGTTTTTTATTTTCCCCCTTCAAACCAAGCGACCCCCGCGCCAACTACCAATTTTCACATAACAGCTCGTAATAAACCCGGGGGTGGTCGCAGGCCGGGCAGGGGTCGGGCGCCTCGTCGCCCTCGTAGAGGTAGCCGCAGTTGCGACAGCGCCAAACGACCGGTTTGTCTTTTCCGAAAACGGTACCCGCTTTGACGTTGGCGAGGAAGGCCAGGTACCGCCTTTCGTGCTGCTTCTCGGCGACGGCGATAGCCTCGAAAATATCCGCGATATCGCCGAACCCCTCCTCGCGCGCCACCTTCGCGAAGGAGGGGTACATGTCGGTCCACTCGTAGTTCTCGCCCGCGGCCGCGGCCTCCAAATTCTCAGCCGTCGTGCCGATTACCCCCGCCGGAAACGCCGCGCCCACTTCAACCGAGCCGCCCTCGAGTAACTTGAACAACCTCTTGGCGTGTTCCTTTTCCTGGTTGGCGGTCTCCTCGAAGGCCGCGGCGATCTGCTCGAAGCCGTCCTTCCGCGCTTGGCTCGCGAAATANNCCTGCGACTCGCCCGCGAACGCCGTCAGCGAATTTTTCTCGGTCCGCGTACCCCGTAGACTCGTCACGTCCGTCCTCCTCACCAAACTCCCCCGCCGGTCACGAGGGTCAATCCCCTTCTTCTACGACGCAGCTTCCCGCGGCCGCGTCTACGGCCGGCCGTCGGCCCCGTACGTAAATAAAAACTAATATTAGCTAATAATATATCTGATCGATTACGTCAAGTCTTATTTCCGATAGAAGCCTTTCGGCCGTAAAGGGACCTTTTTACGGCTCGGCC
>JABAOF010012431.1_pt2 | contig 14728 bp, 20 predicted proteins | sample 7062171 | NCBI WGS metagenome assembly JABAOF01 (sample SAMN14538628, study PRJNA623070) | marine sediment metagenome | biome: marine biome [ENVO:00000428]; feature: marine pelagic biome [ENVO:01000023]; material: deep marine sediment [ENVO:00002113] | place: India: Gulf of Khambhat ...
ACTGCATGGGGTCATGGGGGAAACTTCATCTTCGTTGCTCCGGAAAAAGATCTCATCATTGTTATGGTTTCAATGCCCGATGTGGACGACGGCAGTATCGGTACAACGTTGTCGGAATTTATGCCCCTCGCAACGGTTATATTCGATGCGTGTCTTTAAACGGGCATAGTTGAAGTGGAACGCTACAGCGATATTCCCGGTTGAATCAGGGAGACGGCATCTTTCAGAATCCATCCCTGCCTTCCGTCTTCAATTGCAAAGCGTATCNNGATCTTGAACTTTGTTCCTTGATGTAGAGTAAAAATGGACTCGCTCTCCGCCAGTGGCGATGATTTGACTTCAAGCTCTTTCTGGATAATGATGCCCTTTGGGTGCCGTTTTTCATGTGAATACTGGGATACGACGCCAATCAAAACCACCATATAAACGGCAGCAACGGCGATGAGTGGCTTTCTTAACTTATTCCTTGCATGTGGAAGGAAAAAAAAGAAGAGGATGAGAATAAAACAAAGAGTGAAAAGTATAAGTTCGAGAGTCACCGTAATCTTGAGTTTCATAAGAGAAATCAGAAGCCTTATAAATCTCAGTGCACCTTCATCGTACAGGGGTACTATTTTGTCCTCCAAATTTTCTCTAACGTATATCAAATTGGAACGTATATCCCTGTCGAAGGGTTTCAGGAGGAGGGCTCTTTCAAAGTACAGCACGGCATGGCCCGCCATGCCGATATTAAAGTAGGTGTTTGCAAGGTTATAGAACAGTGAGGGATGTTGAACGCCCCGCTCTACCAGTTCAATGTAAAGGTCCAAGGCCTCATGATATTCCTTTCCAGTATAGTGTTCATTGGCAGCGTTGTACAACTTCGCACTTTCGGTATCTGTGTATCCGAAATAGAGCGGCGAAACTGTCAACAGCAGAACAAGTGGTAGTATAATTCGCATCTTATCTTCCTCAAATAATTGTGCCATGTGGCGGACATGAGTGGAAAGGATTAGGTACGGTTATTTTTTGTTACTAGACCCTCGATTTGATTTATCATCACAACTGATCTGTTCCTCAAATCATGTATATGTTGTTCATCCTCTGGCCCTTCAGTTGAGAACTTCAACATCATGCAGGTGTTAAAAAGGGAAATGAAATCTTCGATAACGTCAGGGGTCATACCTGGAATAAGATTCAGGATTGAGCTGAGCGTTTTTCCGGTAATCTCCTGTGGTGAACGTCTGGCCTTATCGGCTACATAACCCGTCAGTGCCCGATAAACGGCATTGACCGCTTCAGCAGGATTGTTTCTCTCAATCTGTAGTTTTGCCCTTTCAAGAATTTCAAGAGCCGAAACCCTCGCTCTCCGCATTTTAAACAGCCCTTCATTTTTTGCAATTTTCTCCCTTTTCATTATGAAGATTACGAGGAATGTTGCAGCGGCGATGAGGGCNNTATGAAGATCACAAAGAATGTTGCAATGGCGATAAGGGCTATGTGGTATACAAAAAAGAGATAGGTTTGGAGTGGAGAGGTATAGGAACTTTTCAGGGTTTTAACATTCTTTTTTATGAAATGGAGCATTTTGCCTTCAAAGGATCTCCGTTCACCCCTCAATGGTTTTTCCCGTATAATGTCTTCTCCGGTTATTGATAGCTCTATTGGCTCAACTTTCATGAGTATGTACTCGCGATCCTCAGTATCGAAGTAGAGAAGATCAGCAGTCCCAATACCGAGTTTCCCACTCTCCTCCGGAATAATGGTGTATTCGAACTTCTTTATGAAATAGACGATCTTCTCCTCCTCGACCGTATTCCGCATGGTCTCCGATAGGTAGACACGCCCCCTCTTGGAAAGGACAATCCCAGGATCGGTGATGATGTTTAAATTTCCCGTGCTTTTTAGTGTGAGATAACAGACCATAGATTCACCTGTTCGTGCTGTGTAAACAGGTGTTGAAAGAGTCGCCTCGAGCTTTCCCACAATACCGCTAAAGCCAATCTCACCATCAAATGGTGGTATGGGACTTACACTGATTTGGAAGTCGCTGCTTTCAATGTCAAAGGTAAAGGGCCTGCCGAAAACGTCGAAGAGATCATCGCTTTTAATAATAACCGTTGCTTCCAGGACCAGTGGATCCGGAGAATAGGTTCCCGGCTTGAGGGGAAAGAGGGCTACCTTCTTGATAAGGGAGGTCGTGTAGCTTCGTCCATCCACGGTNNTTCAATGTAGAAACCTGGAAATCCTGGATTCTGTTTCAGTGAGATTGAGTCGATATCCAGCCTGGAATACAGTCTGTAGGTAAGAAAGAGCTGCTCTCCCTCTGTAAGTTCGGATTTTCCGGGCTCCACATTAACGAAAATATCCTTTTTCAGGGCATTAATATCGATCGGTTTACCATCATGAAAGAGAGAGCCTCTGTCATCGCCCTTTCTCGTTCCCTCAATAACGGTGACAATTATGGGATCGGTTTTAAAAGTATCACCACCGTACCGAATTTTAACCGGATCAATAGTGAAGGAACCTATTTTTTCAGGTTTCATGAGATAAGTAAAAGAGATTATTTTCCTTCGTGTAGCCTTACCGTTGATAATAGAGAGACTCGTCTGAGTCCGAGAGCTCTCATTGATGATGCTGAAATTCTTTAAATCGGGAAGCTCTGGTTTAGGGGAACGTTTAATATTTTCAGCTTCAACGGTGACGGTGAGCGTAACATTATCGAGAAGGCCCACCTCCTCACTGTCGACCTCTGCAATGACATTGAGAATTCCTTCTGCTGCGATTGCCATGGATGAAATGGTGAGGATTGAGAGCAGTAGAATTAAAAAATTACCAATCGTTCTCATTCTGTACCTTTCCCACTCTTGATTGTATCAGTTCGTTAATGATTCGGGATTGATCGGTATTAACCGAATTGACCAGGCGGCTTGCATCCTCGGCTGTAAATTCACTATTTTCCTGCTCGATTTCGTCTGAACTTTTCTGCTCCTGTGTGTACTTCCCTCCATCTGTGTCACCATTTTTTCCATTACCGTTCTCGGGTTTTTCCGGTTCCTCAGGTTGAGGTGTCTGGTCTTCAAGTTTTTTCAGTGCGAGCTCCAAGTTGTACTTTAAATCGAGGTCATAAGGATTTTTTTTGAGGCCAGCCTTATAGTTTTCAACAGCCTTTGCATATTCCCCAAGATTAAAATAGTTATTGCCCATATTATAATGTATCTGTGATGTTTGCTCATCGTTATCGGTTAGGCTCAGGGCCTCATTGAGCGCCTTGATAGAACCAGTATAATCCTCTAATTTATAGAGAGATGCTCCTCCGTTGAAGGATGGTACGGGAGATTTTTTATTCTTTTCCCTTCCCTTTTGAAAAAAATTGATAGCGTCACGGTAAAGCGCGTTTCGATAGTATCGATTTCCCTTCCTCATAAGAACGGTATAAGGTTCCGCCTTTCCGGTATGGATGGATAATGTGAAATAGCACAGGGTGCACAGTAGAATAATGGTTCGCTTCTTCATTTTTAAGCTTTCTTGGTCCGCATCTTTATGAATAGATAGATGAGCATAAATAATATACCAATTCCGAGCGGAATCTGGAACCTTTCTTCATAAACTGTATAGCGCTTAGTTTCAAGCTCTCTTTTTTTCAGTGTTTCCAGAGTTGATATAAACCGTTTTACCTCATCGAAATTATCCGAGGTTTTAAGATAATGTCCGCCCGTTCTTTCGGCAATTTGCTCTAACAAATACTCATCGAGTTGAGAAATGACCACCTTTCCGTATTGATCCTTCTTATATCCGGTTCGTTTACCGTTCTCCTCATATACTGGAATCGGCGCGCCTGCTGTTGATCCAATACCGATCGTAAAGACCTTTATCTCACGTTTTCCGATATCGCGAATTACCTTTTCAGGATCTGGACCGGTATTCTCTCCGTCGGTGAGAAGCAGAAGCACAGCATACTTGTCCTCCTCAGGTTTTAATGAACGCATAGCCAGTTGGAGGGGTGCCGCAATGCTTGTTCCGCTCGACACCGCAGTTTCAAAGCTCAAAGAGTTGACAACGGTGGTCAGTGCGTCGTAATCATTGGTTAAAGGGCACTGAACGAATGCATCTCCAGCAAAGAATATTATCCCCGCACGGTCTCCCTGTAAAGAACGGATAAGCTCGAGGGCATCAATCTTGGCCCTTTCCAAACGATTCGGATGTACATCCTCGGTTCTCATACTCTGCGAGAGATCGATAGCTATATAGATATCGGAACCGGTAATCGTTACCGGTTCAAGTCGTGTTCCTGCTTGCGGTTTTGTCAGAGCGAGAATGAAGAAGATAAGGGCGAGACAGGCGAACAAACCTTCACGGGGANNTTTGTAGATTCTTCTTTTGTTTTCGGTGTGCTATGAAAAAGAAGAGAAATACAATCGGTACAACTCCAAGCAGATAGAGCATTGAAGGTTCTGAGAGTTTCATGAATTCCATAAATTATTCTTCCAGTTAAGGAATTGTCCGTAATATGCTCCTCGAAAGGAAAAGATAGATGCAGAACAGTACTAAGCCTGTAAAGAGAGGGAATACAAACCGTTCACGAGTTTTTTTGTACTGTTTGATTTCGATCTTGCTCTTTTCAAGAAGATCGATTTCTCTATATATTTCCTCGAGTTTCTGAGTGTCAGTTGCTCTGAAGTATTTCCCGCCGGTACTAAGGGCAATAGATTTGAGTACCTCTTCATCAATCTGAACAGGAACCGAAACGTAGCGCTTTCCAAAGACCTGGTCCTGTACTGGATAGGGTGCACTTCCCATGCTTCCCACTCCAATCGTGTAAATTTTAACATTCAAAGCATGCGCGGCTCGGGCTGCGGTCATTGGATCGATTTCGCCGCTGTTGTTTATCCCGTCGGTGAGCAGAATGAGGACCTTGCTTTTTTCCTTACCGCCGGCTAGTCGCTTGGATGATTCCGCAATGGCGTTCCCGATTGCAGTTCCATCCGGTATCATGCCTATTTCAATGGTATCGATAAAATTGTGCAGAATGCTATAGTCGATGGTAAGTGGACTTTGTGTAACCGCTTTCCTGCTGAATACGACCAGTCCTATTTTATCTGTTTTTCGGCCGCTGATAAAATCTTTGGCAACGATTTTCGCTGCTCCAAGACGGTTTGGTTTGAAATCCTCAGCCTTCATACTGGATGAGATATCCAGTGAAAGAACGATATCGATTCCCTCGGTTTCGAGGATTTCTTCGATGAATCCTTTCTGCGGGCGCGCAAGAGCGATGAGAAATAAGCCGAGAGCAAGTGTCATGATGATCTTTGATAGGAACAGGAGTTTGATGCGGAACGTCTTGATCCGGGGAAAGAGAGAGAAGAAGGGTGTTGAGAGAGTTCTCCTCTGTTCTCCCCTGTATATGAGATAAAAAACAACCGGAATGATCAGTAGTCCCCAGAGTATGACAGGGTTTTTAAATGCCATCGATATTCTCCTCATTACCGCTTGCACCAATTGCGCTCACCCTCCTATGTGCCTCTTTTATAATCGTTATCGACTCGTCAATGTCATCATTCATCCGATTGCCGGTAGGTGTCTCTTTCGCGAACTTGACCATATCGCTTTGCCGCAGGATGTTTACGATGCGCTCCGGTCTGATAGAGGCAGGTTTATTCCTCTTCATGTATCTCTTCATTTCGTTGGTCGTCATCTCCAGTGCATGGATAGATAGCAGGCTGCCGAAAAACAGTTTGAGACTGTGTGAGATGGTTGAGTAGACATGTTTTGGATTTGTACGGTATTTCGCATGTTCCTTTCGTAGAGATTCCAGTTGTGTTATGGAGTATTCATAGGGATCAAATAATGGTTGTACTAGCGGTTGTTGTTTCTGTTCAACCGATGGTTTCCTGACGTATCTCGAAAAGAGTATAGAACAAGCAAAGGCTGCTGCAATGCTCAAAGCGATCCATAATAGGGTAATGGGTCTCATTTTTGCCCGTAAGGGATCAACGATGTCTTTCAAAGGCGGGTCTTCAACGTTCTGCGGGAGAACAGAGAGGACAGGTACGACCAGAGGTTCAGTTTCGATAGAGGTATCGCCGATTCCAATCCGGAGCGGTTTCATAGAGATGTTGCCCGTGCTGAAAACGGTCACCGTATATATTATCATGGTTTTTCGAGTCCCTTTTCCCATTCTTTTCGTTTTCACCATAAACTCTTCTAGAGTAAATGGCAGAAAATNNCCATTTGCTCTTCTAGAATAAAAGGCAGAAAAAGGTCGGCTTCATCAGGAAAAGTCAGTTTTTCTCTTTTTCGATGATAGATGGTTAGAGCAATATCAATGGGGTCACCAATAGTGATCGGTTTCGTTGAGAGGACAGAAAGAGAGAGGGATGGAATCTCATATTGCGTTGTCTCGTCTGTTCCCCTTCCAGCTCCAATGAAGATGAGCGATGGCAGCAAGATCAGAAACGAAAACATGTAGGTCTTTTTTACGAAGATACTCTGTATTATGATTCTCATCTATGGGTACTCTATAATTTTTTGGCTCTTTTGTGAAAAAACTCGAAGAGCGGTTTGATATACGAGCTGTTGGTTGATATCTCAATCCAGTCGAGCCCAATTGACGTGAACAGGCGGTTTCGCTCGACCCAGAGCCCTTTTACATTTTTCAAATAGATTTCCCTAGTTTTTTTGTCTGCAAGGTCGATTATATGGGACGTGTTCGATTCAATGTCGTTCAGAATGAAAAGTCCTTTCTGTTCTGTAATAAGGGTTTCTAATGGGTCTCTGAATACAACAGGGATTACATCATGCATCTTGGCCATCATTTTAAATGGTTTCTCGAATCCTCTATCGTAAAAATCAGAGAAGACAAATATGATGCTCCTCTGAGGATGGGTGCTGTTTATAAAATCAAAGACCTGTTTTAAATTTGTTTCCCTGCTGTTCGGCTGTATATAGAGCAATTCACGAAGAATTCTCAGTGCATGAATCTTCTCTTTTTTTGGGGGAATGTATTTTTCTATAATATCTGAAAAGAGGATGGCTTCGATTTTGTCGTTGTTTTCAACGGCAGAAAAGAGGAGCAGGGCCGCAAGCTCCACCATGACATCTCTCTGTTTCATAATTTGGGAGCCGAAGAGTGTTGATGAAGAGACATCAAAGAGTATTATAACGGTAAGTTCCCGTTCTTCATCGAATACCTTTACATAGGGCTTTCCAAATCTAGCCGTTACATTCCAATCGATCGTACGAACGTCATCACCGTAACTGTACTCCCGAACCTCAGCAAACTCAATTCCCCTTCCTTTGAATATCGAGTGATATTCGCCGGAGAACATCTCGTTTACCAACAATCTGGTCTTAATGTCGATGAGACGTATTTTTTTTATGATTTCTTCGGGAAGCATTATGGAACCTCAACACCTTTGAAAATCTTCTCAATGACATCTTCGGTTGATATGTCCTCGGCCTGAGCTTCATAGGTAAGGATCAAACGGTGACGGAGAATGTCGTATCCCACGTCACGAAGATCATCTGGTATAACGTAGCCCCTTCCGTTGAGGAATGCATTTGCCTTCGAGCTGATTTTCAGATACAGCGACGCCCTCGGCGACGCACCGTAGGCAATGAGGTCCTTTATGTCTAAAAGTTCGTAATCTTCGGGATATCGGGTAGCTGAGGTGAGATCCACGATGTATCGTTCGATCTTGTCGTCCATATATATCATATGGATGGTATTTTTCAGCTTTTCAAGTTGGCTGTGCTTTACAACGGTGTTTGTTTTTGGCTGGGTACCGGAGCCATGAATCTTCAGAATCTCCAGCTCCTCATTTTTTGATGGATAGGGGAGTTTGAGCTTCATCATGAACCGGTCTACCTGTGCTTCGGGAAGCGGATAGGTACCGTGCTGCTCGATGGGATTCTGTGTTGCGATAACCATAAAGGTGCTGTCCAGTGGAAAGGTTTCGTTTCCGATGGTTACCTGCTTCTCCTGCATCGCCTGAAGCAGCGCACTCTGTGTTTTAGCTGGAGCCCTGTTTATTTCATCGGCGAGGATTATCGAAGCGAATATTGGACCCTTCTTGACCTGAAACTCGTTGCTCTTCTGGTTGTAAACCAGTGTTCCAATGAGATCGGCGGGAAGCATGTCAGGAGTAAACTGAATACGCTGAAAATCTGTATCAAGAACCTCGGCGAGGGTGCTCACCGTAAGAGATTTTGCAAGGCCGGGAACTCCCTCGATGAGGATGTGACCACCTGTGAAAAGACCGATAAGGATTTTGTTGATCATTTCCTCTTGACCGACAATGACCTTCCCAATTTCCTCTTTCAGTCGCGTAACGATTTCGCTTTCCTTCTGAATCTTTTCCTGCACAATGGCAATTTTCTCATCCATGTATGACCCTCCCGTGCTGTTGGGGACTGTGGATTTAGGTAGAAGATAGTCTATTTCATGGCTCAAGGTCAATGATCTTGGGTGGTCTGTCAGTGTTTAACGGATTCGCTCGGAGGAAGCATAAGAATCAGCCCTCGTTCGGCAATGTCAATCTCACCTGAGAAAGTACCCTTCGCTTCCTGAAAACTTATCCTTTTGTCATACTCAGGCCATAGATGGGTTAATACAAGTTTTTTCACGCCGGCTTTTTTTGCGAGATCTCCGGCTATCCGTGCGGTCATATGACCGAGTGATGCGAGTTCGACGTCTTTTTCCTGAAGAGTTGCTTCGGAGAGCAGGATATCCGCCCCTCTACAAAAAGTCACGAGATCGTCAAAAAATCCCGTGTCCGTTGTATAAACCACTGTACTCTCTTCATACTCGAACCGCATCGCAAAAGCGGGTACCGAATGATCGGTGCTCAGAAACCTTACCTTCAATCCATTTAGATTGAGCTCCAGCCTTTCATTGATCTCTGTTATACTGAACTCCTCACTTATGTTCGATCTGATGAATTTAAAGGTATCCTTTGGGCTGGTGGGCATGTATATGGGAAACTCTGGCTCCATCAAACCATCCCGCTGGGCCACAAATATTGCATATCTGAGCGTGTATATATCGGAGACATGGTCAGCATGTAAATGAGAGAGAAATATGGTGTCTAAATCTTTGTAACTGATATAGTTCTGGAGCATTGAAACGCATCCAGAGCCTGTGTCAACAAGGTAATTTTTACCACCGCAGGTAAGCAGGTATGACGAGCAGCCCTCATTTTTACCAGCAAAAGCAGCGCTTGTTCCTAGCACTGTTAATTTCATTTTGCCACCTCCTGTTCCTGATCTGTACTGCGTATCGTATGGAATTAGGTTGATCTTTTCCGTTTCAACCGGTATGCGACGAATTTTGTATCCCTGTAGGGAAACTTTTTTACCGTGACAGAAACCTGTCTTACCATAAAATTTTTGAGTACATAACCGGCGATTTCATCTGCAACTGTTTCTATCAGATTGTGGCTCGAATTCTTCAGCAGAGAGAGTACACCCGTCCTCATTGATGAATAGTCCACAGTGTTTCGGAGGGAATCCCGGATCTGACCTGAGGCCATTTCTGGTTCTGCCTCAATACTTATGAGAATTTTTTGTTTCTTTCTCTTTTCCCGCTCAGTAACCCCAATATGTATCTGTGCAGCGAGGTCCTGGATGATAAGGGTGGCCATTGGTTTTCCAAAAAATTATGATATCTAAAGAATATAATAGAGCGAATGTAGAGTTTCAAACAACTAGATAAATACAAACAGACGATATAGGAAGCTTCTTAGAAAGGAGAGGCATGAGAAAAATATTGATCTAGATAGCAATTTCGATTATGCTTGTTACGAGAATATAGAGGGAGGTACCTATGAAAATTTCGGTTACCGAGGTTGATGGTAAAACTTTGGTAGAGCTGAAAGGTGATATCTATATTGAACAGGGTGATGAACTGTATAAGGTCTTCAACGGGATAATCGAAAAGAATCCGAAAGAAGTTGTCATAGATCTGAAAGAGCTCAAGTCCATCACTAGTTCGGGAATTGGTAAGATCGTCCTCCTCTACAGGGAACTGGACAGGAAAAAGGGAAAGATTAAAATAATTGGGGTAAATAAAACAATAATGCAGATCTTCAAAATAGTAAAGCTCGACAAACTGGTGGAGATAGAAAGTAATACCTGAATTTATTTCTTGTATTTTAGAGGAACTGTATTATAATAATTTTTAATAATTAAGAAAGTGTAGTGATGTACATTAGACGAAGACGCAATAAACTGAGAAACGATATTTCCGAGCTTCTGCGCTCGTGGGAGTATGATATTCGTCAGGAAATGATGGTCCGGAGAATCCGCGGTATAGACGAACGTATGAAGATTCAGATGCGTCTTGATTTAGGGATTCTGCAAATGGAGGAAGAGGGGAGACCTGACGGGAAAAAACCACACGGAAAGACGTCTCTTCTCGATTACTTTGAGCATATCGTCGATAAGATGAAGAGGAAGTACGGCTCGGCCTCAGATTTTACTCTTGATAAAGATGACTGTTATGCACTTCAGCAGGAGGGGATACAGTACTACTATCGATATCTCTGCTTTTTCCAGCTCGGGGATTACAAGCGAGCAGAGAGAGATACGGCAAGAAACCTGAGACTCTTTGACTTTGTGAAGGGATATGCAGCGGAAGAAAAATATATCGAGGAATTTGAACAGTATCGACCCTATGTCATGATGATGAACACCAGGGCTAGGGTCCTCGGTGCATTGAAATCGAAAAATGTACCCCGTGCCGTCGATGAGATAAACCAGGGAATCGATAGATTGGAACGGGTATATGACAAGGGTCCACACCACCACGGTGGCCCCAAAGCCGAGGTTGCTTTTCTAAAAAACTGGGCTGATGAGATTGTGAAGCGTCACACGCCGACAAAAAAGCAACGCCTCGTTGAAGAACTGAAGCGTGCAGTCGAGCAAGAGGAGTTTGAACGGGCTGCAAAACTCAGGGATCGATTAAACAAGATGAAGGATCCCTGATCTCCCCTAAATTTTTTCATACTGCAAAAAGAAGATATCTCGATTAACTTTCCTGAAACGTTCCTCAAACAGGCTCTTTGGGTAATTTTCCGGATAAGAGGTATACCCCTTACTGTAAAGAGGTTGAAGCTCCCCGACAACCTTAAATTCTTCTGTTAGCCAGTCCCTAAAGGGAGGATCATCCGTTGTTATGGAAATTATCCCTCCAGATACGAGACGCTTTCCCAGCATTTGTATGAACATGTGTTGTAACAACCGATGCTTGTGATGTTTCTTCTTCGGCCAAGGGTCTGGAAACATAATGATAAATTCCTGAACCGTACTTTCAAAGAGAAACTCCCACACAAATCTTCTCGCATCACCTTTGTAGATGACGATATTCCTTAAGTTGTTCTTTTCGACTTTCTGATTGAACTTTCGAGCACGGCCGCCTAGTATTTCTGTACCTATACAGTTTTTCTCGGGATGCTGCCGCGCATATTCAACGAGAAAGTGACCGTTCCCTGAACCTATTTCAACAACGAGCGGGTTAGGGTTCCCAAATAGGTTCATGAAGTAGCGCAGTTGCTCTTTGCGTGAATCTGGGGGAATCTCATCGATGAGTGTAATAAGTGACCGAATCATTCTACGGTGACAGATTTTGCAAGATTGCGAGGTTGATCCACGTTGCACCCCCTCTTTACAGCAACATGGTATGCTAGAAGCTGAAGTGGAACGACATTTATAATCGGTGAAAAAAATGTCAGTGTTTCGGGAACCTCGATTACCACGTCAGATAGCTCTTTTATCCTCTTGTCTCCCCTGTTTACAACGGAGAGAATCCTCCCCTTGCGGGCCCTGATTTCAGCGACATTGCTCAGGATTTTGTCATAGATGGCATCCTTGGTCGCAATAACGACGGTAAACATATTTTCATCGATGAGTGCTATGGGACCGTGTTTCATCTCTGCTGCGGGATAACCTTCGGCATGAACGTAGGATATTTCCTTGAGCTTTAGAGCACCTTCAAGCGCAACCGGGAAGTTATATCCCCTTCCGAGGTAGAGGGCATTATTGCTCCTATACAATTCTTCTGCGATTGCAACGATAGTATCTGCTCCTGCCAGGACTTTTTGAACGAGCTGAGGGACCTCAGCGAGAGCTCTCACAATCTGTCGCCCCCTATCGAGTGAAAGGTTCTTCATCCTTCCGAGCATAATGGCAATCATACTTAGAACGAGCACTTGCGATGTAAAGGCCTTTGTAGATGCAACGCCGATCTCAGGGCCGGCATGTATGTAAACGCCGCCGTCGGATTCACGAGCAATCGTGCTTCCGACGACGTTACACACACCGAGCACAATGCCTCCCTTTCGTTTAGTCTCTCTCAGCGCACCAAGGGTGTCAGCTGTTTCGCCGGACTGGCTTATGAGAAATACAATATCGTTTTTGTTAATGATGGGGCTGCGATATCTAAACTCCGAGGCATATTCGACCTCAACTGGGATGCCGGCGAGCTCCTCAATGAGATACTCCCCAATGAGCGCTGCATGCCAGGAGGTTCCGCAGGCAGTTATTATGATTCGATGTGCATTCTCAAGCTCGTCCATAAATTTTAAGAGACCGTCCAGGCGAGCCGTGCCCTCCTCGAAATTCAACCGACCCCGTATTGCATTCTGCAGCGAAGTAGTCTGTTCATGAATTTCCTTAAGCATGAAGTGCGCATGCCCGTCCTTTTCGATCATGTCAAGATTCCATGAAATTTGCTGAACTTTTTTCGGGACGTCTTCATAGGAAGCGCTTTTGACGCTCAAATCTTCTTTTGACAGTTCAGCAATTTCTCCATCTTCAAGATAAATGATCTCGTTTGTGTAGCGCAGTATAGCAGAGACATCGGAAGCAACAAAATACTCACCTTTTCCCTTACCGATGAGGAGAGGGCTTCCACGCCGGGCGGCAAAGATGCGATCCGGTTCTTTTTTGGAAACAAGTGCGATTCCGTATGTTCCCTGAACCTCTACCAGACACTGTGAGAGGGTTTCAAGGAGACTGCCATTGTAATGTTCTTCGATGAGGTGGACGAGGACTTCGGTGTCGGTTTCGCTTTTGAAGCTGTGTCCCTTATCGATGAGATACGTTTTCAGGGCATTGTAATTTTCAATTATCCCGTTATGGACGATCGCAAGATCGCCCCTGCTGTCAGTATGTGGATGGGCATTTCTACTACTGGGCTCCCCGTGAGTTGCCCAGCGAGTATGGGCGATTCCTAAACGAGCATCCGATCGCAGGTTTTTAACCATACGCTGAAGTTCGGATACTTTGCCCTTTGTCTTTTTTATAACAATATCACCATTTTCAATGAGGGCCATTCCTGCGGAATCATATCCCCTATACTCGAGTCTGTGCAAACCATCGAGTAAAACGGGAATAGCGACTCGGTTACCGATATACCCCACGATGCCACACATAGGAATCTCTCCTTTTTCTATTCATCTTCAGCATCGATTTCTGTTTCGATCTCACTGTCGTACTCTGGCTCACGGATGAGCCCTCTCGCCAGAAAGGCTGCTCCAGTGAGCAACAGTACAACACCGATTACAAGCCCGAATTTCGAACGCATTGCGAATATTATCCATATCAGGAGAGAGGCGGCAATAGTGATCTGTGAGAGAAAGAGGGTTATTTTTTTCTTTTGACCGTACACGTATACTGTAATTATACCAAGACCGACACTGAGAAGAAATCCTGGCCAAATGATCGATATGTTCTCGAATGATGTAAAGGTCAGGATGAATAGGGGAACTGAAGAAAAAGCGATGAATGTTGCAAGGAATATGACTCCTGGTTTGTTCTTCTTTTTTTTAGTCGAAAAGTAATAGATATAGAGTATCAGTCCGACAAGGAGGAGTAGGGCGGGCCACATATTTTTAAATCCACCCTCAAACAGGCTGAGATTAAAATAGAGTACACCGATGCTGATTAGTATAATAACTATCCCGAAAAGTAGATGTTTTTTCTTTTTTTCCATGTTGTTCTTTCCCCTCCCTTCTTCATAGATAGGGAATCAACGCCTCTCAGTCAATCCGGCCTTCTCCCTTTCTATTTCTTCCTTGGAGATTTGAAGTGAGACGTAACTGCTTATGAGTTTTAGATACAGATATATATATTTATAAGAGCTCACAAGGTCCTGAATGAACTCTTTATTTTTATGGGTTCGGATCTTTTTAATGTTATACACAATGTTTTGAGTATTTGCTTTATATTCCTCAAGAATTTTTTTTAGAATATAGGCCATCTCTTTTGCGTTGACGATCTCTTCATATACAAGAACTTTCGCCCTTTTATTCAAATTGCGAATGGTTTTGTCAAGGAGATTCCGCGAGCTCTTATCCTTTTTAACAGTTTTGATGAACCTGTGAATTTTATTCCCACTTTCCCCGTCAACGTCAAGGTCATCGTCAAAATCCTCTATTCTCCCAATCAAATTATTCAGGGCGTAGTAGTTGTTCGACAAATTATTCAAAACTGTTTTATTGTTGAACGAACCCGAAATTATGAGCTCGTTGATTACTTCTTTAATGAAAGTATTGTACCTTTCTAAGGCAAAAGCCATTGTATAGGTAAGCGCTGCCGCATGTTCGAATACCGGTAGTCCGTGTTCGACAAACTGTTCATTCCGAGACTCGTTATAATTCTTCAGGCTTTCTGTTGGATCGCCGTCAAAGAGCTGTGAGACGACGGAGGATATAGCCTCATTTCGATGCTTTGTCTTGACTGACTGCAGAAT
>JABAOF010039261.1_pt2 | contig 14728 bp, 15 predicted proteins | sample 7062171 | NCBI WGS metagenome assembly JABAOF01 (sample SAMN14538628, study PRJNA623070) | marine sediment metagenome | biome: marine biome [ENVO:00000428]; feature: marine pelagic biome [ENVO:01000023]; material: deep marine sediment [ENVO:00002113] | place: India: Gulf of Khambhat ...
AAACCAAAAACCAAATATATAAATACGCAGAGGGTTTTATACTAATATCCCAATAAATGCTAAGGATGGAAGTGTAAAAATGAGGAAGCTTATGAGTGTGGCGATAGTGTGTTTGATGATGCTAACCTTATTTGGATTGTTTGGTGGGGTGGTTGAGGAAGGTGGGGGGAGTGCAACCTATGATCCTGCGACAAATACGATATATATAAGTGGCTTCCCAAACACTTTATCATCTATATATGCAGAATTAAATCTTGTGTATCCTGGTATTTTTTACTATGATTCTATAGAAGGATACTACTCAACAAATGCAAGTTTACAATTAAATAATGGGGGTATATTAAGCATAACATACAGTTCCACTGAAAAAGCATTGTTGTTTGACTACAACTCTACTAGGCTCTTGAATCTTACAGTTTTGGGCACTCTAACTGTAAGTGGAACAGGGTCTGGTCTCTTTCTTTTTGATTCTAATAAGTCAAGTCCAAATAGAGGAGATTGGCATGGATTGATATTCCAAAGTAATAGTGCTTCTGGTTCTGTCATAAATTATGCCCGGATATTAAATGCCTCTGTTGGAATAAAATGCGATTTTAGTAGTCCTACAATTACAAACTCAGTAATAGCTGAAAATATACAAAAAGGTCTCGATATTAAGGCCTCTTCACCTACAATAGAAAGAAATCAAGTAATTAATAATGGAAACGGATTACTTGGAGATGGAGGATTTTATATCGATAGTTCTTCGGTTACAGTTGAGAATTGCACGATTGTCAATTCACTGGATAGCGATTTTATTCTTGTAACCGCTTCAAATGTCACCACATTAAACACTACATTTAATGATAATAGCCTATTTATTAGCGCAGATTCTAGAATTACAGTTAAATGGTATTTAGATGTTTTGATTAAAGATAAAGATAATATGGATCCAATCCAGGCAGCGATTATTTACATTATAAATCGAACAGGAGCTCCAATTGAGGGGAGCCCTTTTACAACAGATAGTAATGGCTATGTTAAATGGGTAAAAATTACGGAATATACTAAAAAAGGATCCGCTTCACCAGATTATCATACCCCACACAATATAACAGTAACCCATGATGAATATTATACCGGGTATGCAGAGCCAGAACCGTATATTGACACCTCGATGCGGGTTCAGATAAATCTTACTATGATAAGGAGAGACTTAACCACCAATAGCGAAAACATAACATTCTCTCCCAGTGGCGTTCCTGTTGCAGGGGAAGACCTCACTATTTATGCAAAAATCTATAATATCGAGATTGATGATGCTCAGAACGTTCGAGTAATCATTATAGATAACGCTCCAGAGGGTAGCCAGGAAATCCATAATTCTACAATTAGCGAGATTAAGGGAAACAGTTCAAAGAACGCAATTGATGTCTGGAAACCCACCCCAGGTACGCATACAATAACGGTATTAATTGATCCCTATAATGAGATTAAGGAAATCAACAGCAATCCTTTAATACTTGCAGAGGAGAACAACAACGTCTCAATAATTATTAACGTCAATGCTAGACCTCTCGTAAACATAACTGATCCAAATGAAGGGGCTGAGATTAATAGTACAATATTCATAAGTGGCATCGCCTACGATGATCCTAGGGATGACGGAATGGGGAGTAATATTACTCGAGTAGATATCAGATTAAAAAATTATGATTGGATTGAATTATCTATAGGTCTGAATCTAACCTATAATTGGATTCTTGGTGTCTGGCAATGGAACTATGGTTGGGATACAACACAATGGAACGGTACACCAATTCCCGACGGGAACTACACAATTCAAGCTAAATCTTGGGACAATTATCATAATTCTTCCATATTTGAGGTGAACATTTCAATAAACAACACCGGAGCTAACACACCCCCAAATGCCATCATCAGCTCACCTGAAGAACCCAACGCATTCAATGTAAGCGATTTGATTACTTTTGATGGCTCGGATTCATTTGATAATCAGACCTCGCCTGAAAACCTTATTTACGCTTGGGACTTCTATGATAAAATCGACTCAAATGGTGATGGGAACTATACAAATGATGAGGATGCGTTTGGAAATATAACCACCCATGCCTATGATAACAAAGGCTTTTTCAATGTCACGCTCACGGTTACCGATGAAGGTGGGCTGAACGACACAGATTCTATAACTATATGGATTTGGAATTACCTTGCTGTTGTCATTATCACTGCCACCGATACTACACCGTATGAAAACGATACCGTAACCTTTAATGGTACCGGTTCGTACGATCCAGACGGCTTTATAGGCTCTTACCTGTGGGATTTCGACGATGGCTCCTTTTCGCCTTTTCCTATTTCGGATCATTCATTCAACGAGAGTAGGATTTTCAACGTTACTCTTACCGTTACCGATAACAATGGAACTTCTAATACCTCTTGGATTCTAATAAACGTCCTTGCCAACGCAGCCCCCACCGCTTTCATAGACCAGCCACTTAATGGCCAGATTTTCGATGTAAACGAGACGATAATTTTTAATTCTACAAGCTCCTCAGACCCAAATGATGAGGATCTGGAGTATTACTGGGATTTTGGTGATGGAACCACATATCTCGAAAACGATACTTACTATCCAGATGGAGAATACGATGGAAAGACAACACATCATTATTCTGAGTCGGGCCCATTTCCAACCTATTCTTATACCATTACTCTCGAGGTTAGAGATGATGAAGGATTGAGTGATACTGACACCGTGACCATAATCGTACAAAACTATCCTCCTGTTGCGAATGCCACATCAAATGTAACCACAGCTCCCACAAATCAGGATATTACTTTTGATGGGACAGATTCCTATGATCCAGAAGGCTTTGCATTATCCTCATACAACTGGGATTTTGGAGACGGTGACACAAGCATATTCTCTGTTGTCGACCATGATTTCGCTCAGGATGGAATCTACAATGTAACGCTCACTGTAACAGATAACATGGGTGCCACTGACACAGATTTGATAATAATAACGATAACGAACCGCCCCCCGATAATCGAGAACGTTACAATCTCACCACAATCACCGAAGATGAATGAAGAATTCTACATTTACGTCACAGCTACTGATGATGATGGTGAGGTCGTGAGTTATTTGTGGGATTTTGGGGATGGGAATACATACTTCGAAAATATTACCATCTATCCTGATGGTGCATTCGATGGCAATACAAATCATACATATTCTTCAAAGGCTGATTTCACCGTCATGATAACTGTTGAGGATGATGATGGCGACACGACATCAACTGAGCTCAATATCACAGTCGAGAATACTCCACCCGAAGTGAACATAACCTTCCCAACTGAGGATCAAACAGTCTCGGAAACTATCACAATCCAAGGCACAGCCTCAGATTTTGATGGCTCTGTGGAAAAGGTGGAAGTCAGAATCGATAGTGGTACATGGATTCTTGCTGATGATGACTCTGGAGATTGGTCTGAATGGAGCCTTCCTTGGAATACTGAAGATGGTGTGACAAACGGCCAACATACTATCTATGCTAGAGCATACGATGTAGAAAGCAATACCGATCCCCCTGCAAGTGTAACAGTGAATGTGGACAATGTCCCCTCAAGCATCATTGTAACAGCGAATTTGAATCCAAGTACTGTCGACACCGGAGGCACAGTGAATGTCAATGGGGATGTAACCTATAATACAGGTGAACCAGTTGATGAGGCTGATGTGAACATATCTATCCAGGGTGAGGACGTATTTTGGACAACCACAACCTCATCCAACGGTCAATATTCTTCGATTATCACGGCACCAGCTGAGGGGGGGTCCTTTATCGTTAGGGTCGATGTCACAAAAGATAGCTTCTCCAATTTTGATCGGCAGACCCTTACAGTCACTTCACTGCCTGACCTGGTAATCACCGCTTCAGACATTGTCTTTGAACCTTCTGATCCCTCTTCAGGTGATATCGTTCAAATCACAATCACTGTGAGAAATGATGGCGACGAAGATGCGAACAATGTTTTGGTCAATGCATATGATGGCGATCCAGCTGCTGGTGGAGATCCAATACAACCTGATGACTCCGATACCATAAGCATCGTTTCTGCTGGTGGTTCTAAAAATGTATTCTTGAACTGGGACACCACAGATATATCTGGGGAGCATTACATTTATATCGTAGTGGATCAAGATGATTCAATTACAGAGAGCAATGAAAACAATAACGAAGCTTCTAGGTTCATCGATATTCAGGGTCAACCTGATTTCACATTAGAAACTGCAGACATCTCCTTCTCGAAGTCCGATCCAAAGGTTGATGACAAGATCAATATTTTCGTGAAAATCCACAATGATGGCACTGAGAGCGGCACAGTGAAGTATGATGTTTACGATGGTGATCCAGACGCGGATGGAGTTATAATAGATAATGGTCAAGAATCGATCCCTGCAAATGATGATAAAACCGTTCAAGTAGATTGGACAATTGAGAAGAGCGGGGTTCATGATATCTATGTGGTTTTGGATCCAGATGGTGATGTTGAGGAGAGCGACGAAAACAATAATATTGCCTCCAAGTCCATAACGGTTGAAGCATTACCAGAAGATGGGGGAATTCCCTCTTGGCTCATCGGGCTTACGGTTGTAATTGTTGTGGTGGTTTTCATTCTGATATTCTTTTTGAGGTTCAGAGAAAGAGGTCCAAAACCGGAGAAGGAACTACCAATGGCCAAAGTCGTTCAAAAAGAGGCGAAAGAGGGTGAAAAGGGAGAAGAGAAAAAAGAAGAGGATAAAACGCTGATGGACAGCCATGGCGGAGTGAGGATTTGAAAAATTCCTTAAGTCTCGCTCTCTTCACTGATGAGGACACTTTCTATGGTTTCTTTGAGTTTTGGCACGGTTTCGTAATTATCAATCTCAAAAGGAAAAATCCATTTATACAGGTCATGCTCCCAATCCAGCTTGATATCAGGCTTTTTCGCCTGGAAAAGAAAGGGATGAACTGCCCACATAATTTCCTTATCCCTTGCGTACAAAACCTTTGCTTTCCTTACAAACTCAAGATCATCTCTCTCTAAACCCAATTCCTCTGAAATCTCCCGCAGTGCTGTTTCGTCTGCCACCTCGCCTTTCTCGATGTATCCTGAAACGCAGGCCCACCTGCCCTTGTATGTGCCAACATCATCACTCCGTTTCAGAATCAGGATCTTGCCTTTGGAATCGATAATTGAGGTGACGATCTTCTTGAGTGTGACATTTCGTAGGGCTATGGTTCCGCTCGTGCCATTCACATCAACGTCATCACCAGTTTCGAAAAGCGAGATATCGATTCTATCCAGGGCAGGCACTTCTGAGTTTATGGCATCCTGTATTATAGAAACATCCAATGTCTCGGCCACTAAAGCCATTGGTTGCAAATTTCTATCCTTAAGTTCACTTAATGTTTTGGGATAGTCCTCCATCTTTTTGCTGTATGGGAGGACGACCACTCTATCCTTTATCTGTGTACCGTAAATCTCGTTCCCTTGTGCAAGGATTTCTGAATTTTCCAAACTGATATCGTCTTTTAAAGATAGGGGCAAGAGGCTCTTCAAAACCGTTCCTTTCACTTTGCCCTTTGATACCCCTCTGCCTTTGATTCTCAATTCGCCCTCTACTTCCTCTATCATCTTTACCCAAGCTCCTTCTGATTTTGGTTTCTACCTAGGTCTCTCCTGCATCTTAAATATATTAAGTGCAATCTTTTCCTTAAAGATTTCGTAGAGGGGCGATAAAACGATGCTATTTATTCTTTTCCCTCTGCAGAAGCTCTCCAATTGATCTCGTGCTCAATTGCTATGAANNTCAAGATCTATTGCAGCTTCCACAAGACCCTCAACGATCTCTTTCTCGTCGATTTCTATGGTTATTTTCATGCCTTTCACCTTTTTTATCCAAATTCAATGCTTTGTCGTGGAAATCCGTATAATCTCTACTTACATAAAAAATTATGCTTTGCCTTTGTGCAGGAATCGAAAATCAGCCAATAATAACATTTATATGTATATATATACATATGTATATTCAAACATATATGGTGATATAGTTGGACGAATCAAAATTTCTTAGATGTATTACTGAGGAGAGCAGGAGAAATATATTAAAGTTTCTAGGTGATGAAGAAAAATGCGTTTGCGAGATAGTAGAGTTCATTGGCAAGGAGCAGTCAGTGGTCAGCCATCATTTGGCATCTTTACGCAATTGTGGTATAGTACAAAGCCGACAAGATGGAAAGAGAGTGATGTACAAGGTAACGAATCCTGAGTTAATAGGATTTCTAAAAAAGGGGGAGGAACTGGCAAAGGTCATCGAAGATGGAGAAGGGGAGTGTGAATAACTGCCCAAGGAAAAAAGGCTGGGTCTATTTGAGAAATATCTAACTTTTTGGGTATTGGTCTGCATTATGATTGGCATCCTCTTAGGCAAGGCTTTCCCAGGAATTTCAGAGGCATTGAATGAAATCCAGTATGCAAACGTATCCATACCAATAGCTGTGTGCCTGTTTTTTATGATTTATCCAATTATGGTGCAGATAGATTTTAAGAAGGTTATTGAGGCTGGAAAAACTCCTAGGCCTGTGGCTCTAACCTTATTCGTGAATTGGGCGATCAAGCCATTTACCATGGCCTTCTTTGCCTGGCTTTTCATGACCATTATCTGGGCGCCTTTTATTTCTTCCGAGAACGCATCTCAATATTCTGCAGGCATGATATTGCTGGGTGTGGCGCCTTGCACTGCAATGGTTTTGGTGTGGAGTTATCTTTCAAAGGGAAATATGGGCCACACATTGGTTATGGTGGCCATAAATTCCCTGACTATGCTGTTCTTATACGCTCCTCTAGGAGGTTTCCTCTTGGGGGTGGCAAGCATGCCAGTGCCCTGGGCAACCATAGCCTTCTCAGTTGGGATTTATGTAGGTGTGCCACTGGTTTTAGGATTCTTCTCGAGAAGGGAGATACTAAAACGAAAGGATATAAAATGGTTTGAAGAATATTTTGCACCCAGCCTGAAATATATTTCCATTATCGCTCTGTTGATAACTTTGATTGTGCTTTTCAGTCTTCAAGGAGAGGTCATTGTGGAACAACCTCTGGTAATTGGAATGATCGCTTTGCCTTTGTTCATACAAACGATGTTCATATTCTGGATAGCCTATGGATTGTCAAAGAAATTGAGGCTTAAATATGAAGACGCTGCCCCAACCTCGCAAATAGGAGCGAGCAACCATTTTGAGGTGGCTATTGCCGTCGCAACAGTACTTTTCGGCCTTGATTCAGGTGCTGCTCTAGCCACAGTGGTAGGAGTTCTTATCGAGGTGCCTGTAATGCTGGGTCTTGTGAAAATATGCCTTTCCACCCAGCACTGGTTCAAATGAAAACTCCAAACAAAAAAATCACTTTTTCTTGCAGATACCAGGACATGTATCACATTCACCATTGCACGGCTCGATATGGGTATAGACTTTACAACCTGGAAACTCGAACTGTAAAAGCTTTTTAATGTGATGGCTTAACGCATGTGATTCTTCCACCGGCATATCGCTCTTAACGACTATATGCATGTCGATCCTACTATCTTCGCCAGCAGATGTTATTTTTACTTTATGATAGAACAGTATATCATCATTTTCCTCAAGGACCTTTCTTACCGTTCTTTCCACATCTTCTGCAATTATTCGCGGTTCCTTGCTTGGGTCGATGTGAACTATGGTCGATGATCTTGTCACCCCTGTGACTTTATCCTCCACAGCCTGTGCAATTTCATGAGCCTTTTCTGCTGTAATATCACACTCCACTTCCACATGCAGAGAAACGATTTTTGTGGGGCCGTAATCGTGCACTGTTATTCTATGAGTGCCACATACACCATTCACAGAGTGAGCTGCATTGGCAATTGTATCGATAGTATCCTTGTCAGGGGACTTTCCAACCAAGGTGTCAGAAGAATATTTAAATAGGGTTGCACCAGTGTAAATGATCAGCAAGGCAATTACCACCCCAAAAATAGGATCGAGAATATGCAGATTATAGTTCGCTCCTATAATCGCGATTCCAACTGGAATTGAAGTTAAAGCATCGCTTCTATGATGCCAAGCATCGGCAATTAGAGCGGAACTTTCGATCTTCTTTCCCAGTTTTATAGAAAATCTTGCCATTGCTTCCTTTACCAATGAGGAAAGAATCACCGCGATGCCAATAATCCATAGATACTCACTTTCCACAATCTCAACCTCATTGATCAGCCTCTCTATGGACTGCCAAATGAACTCCGCAGCAGCAATAAAAAGAAGAACAGCGATTATTAGGGTTACGATGTATTCGAATCTACCATGGCCAAAAGGATGCTCTTTATCAGGAACCTTTTTCGAGGCTTTGAAACCTAAAATGATCACCAAGGACGAGCCTGTGTCCGATAGTGTGTGAAATGCATCGGTGATTAAGGCTATGCTGTTGATTAAAATACCAAGAAACAACTTGAAAAGGAAAAGCAATGAGTTACCAACTATACTAACAAAAGCCTCGAGATAGGCATACTTTGCCCTTACTTTAGGATCCGATAAATCTTCATTCTCATTTCGATTTTTCAAACTTTATCTACTCCTGGCAGCGTATACATCCCAAGCGGCTATATAAAGCAAAAGATTAAAACTTTTGCACTTATATTACCGAGCAATGAAACCTTGCCTTGAAGCTGCAAAAAAACTGGCAAATGATTTGGGCGCGACTTTCCTTTATGTCATAACCAACGATGCTGAGCTTATCGATGATGTGAAGCAGTCCATGCCTGAAATGCCAACCATCATCGCTACAAGCGATCGAAAACTTCAGAAATTGCTGAGAGACAAAGAAATAAAGGTGAAGAAACTTTCCAAGTCTCCTTTGAGCGGTGTTGATATTCTGAGCCAAGCAAGGGAACTCTTGATCTCAGCATGGGGTGAAGGTGTTCTGACTTTAAACGATAAAGTGCTTTGTATTATTTCCACAGATGTGGAAGCATTGGTAATTTTCAACGTGGAGGATATAGGAATAACAAGTATAAAGGACAAGGTAAGGGACAGGATAAATTTGAATATTTTAGAGGCGACTTTCAACATCGCAACGCAGATCGCGAGAGAAGGTAGAGAGGGAAAACCTGCTGGTGCGTTGTTCGTTGTGGGTGATGCTGAGAATGTTATGGTGCATTCTAGAGCCTTGATTATCAATCCGTTTGAGGGTCATGACAAAAACGGGAGGTATCTACTGGACAGCAAAAATGTGGCCACAATCAAAGAATTCGCTCTCTTGGATGGGGCAATGATAGTGGACAACGATGGATATGCTGTTGCAGCAGGAAGATACATTGTTGGTGTGAGTTGGGATTTGTACCTACAAGGCGGTCTGGGAGGAAGACATCTGGCTGGTGCGTCCATTACAAAAACTACAAAGGCAATTAGCATAGTTGTTTCTTCTACAGGTACGATTCGTGCATTTAAGGATGGAGAGGAGATTTATAGAATTGGGGCGAGTTAGCACAGTTTTCAAATGGCTTTTTGTTTTACCCCTCGTATATCCAGTCCTCATCGCATCTTTTATAATTTAAAAATTCCTCTTGAGTGAAGAATAGATCTATCTCTCTTTTTGCACTGGCTGGTGAATCTGAGCCGTGAACTATGTTCTTTCCTAAAGAGAGGCCGTAATCGCCTCGAATGGAGCCAGGAGGAGATTCTAAGGGATCCGTCTTCCCCATCATGCTTCTAACAACTGATATCACCTTGCCACCTTCCAATACCATGGCCACCACAGGGCCTGAGGTGATGTAGCTCACCAAGTCCTCATAGAAAGGCTTGCCTTTATGCTCTGCGTAATGCTGCTCAGCCAGCTCTTTGGAAACCGTCATCATCTTCATGGCTATGATCTTCAAACCTCGATTCTCGAATCTGGATATTATACTTCCAATTAAACCTCTTTGAATACTACCAGGTTTTAGCATGACGAACGTGCGTTCCAAATCTCCCCCTCCTTTTTTTAACCCTCACCCTTTTTTTCATCCACCTTTTCCTCTGCACTTTCTGGCTCAGGCTTGGAAACTTTTTTAAGGACCTTCTTCGCCTTGGTTGGTTTGCCTTTCTTTTTCTTTGTAACTTTCTTCCCTTCGGTAGACATCTTAGTTGACTTTTCTCTCATGTACTGCTGTGTCCAACTTGTCCTTCTTGGAATCCTTTTGAGCTCGATCATATTCTTATGGCATTTGTTCTTGCAGAAGTTGAATATCGTGCCATCTACTTTAATGAACATTTTCCCAGTCCCGGGTTCTATCTCGTTGCCGCAAAAGGAACAGACCCTACGTTCAACCATTTTCTCACGCACGACTATTTGATGCTGAGTTTCCTCGCCTCTCTTGCCGTTTCCTGAAGCAATAGAATATCGCCTAGCTGAACTGGTCCCTTCACATTCCGTGTGATGATCCTGCCCTTGTCTCGGCCGTCCAGCACTCGTACTTTAACTTGGGTTGCTTCACCAGTCATGCCTGTTCTTCCTATCAATTCTATTACCTCAGCTGGTATACCTTCCACCATTTACACTACCTCTTATTTTTTCAGACCCTTGATTTTTGAGGCCAGATCTTCCAGGAGTTGTTTGCCTTTGCCAGGATCTATGATAGCTACACTTGCAGTTGGAACTTTAAGACCTGAGGCCACACCCAACTCTTGTTTGCTTGGCACATACGCGTAAGTGACATTCTTTTCCTCACAGAGCAGGGGCATATGCGCCAGAATCTCAGGTGGTTGAACATCTTCAGACATCACCACGAGCGCAACACCTCCCCTCTCCACGAGTTTTGTCACCTCGTTCACGCCCTTTCTTAGCTTGCCAGAATCTCTCGCCAGTTCAACAGCCTCATAGGTTTTATCCACCAATTCCTTGGGCATTTCGAATCTGACATAGATATTTTTCGCCATATTCGTACCTCCTTCTGTTTTCTGCCATGAGGCAGATAACTTCATCAATCATAGGCTCTAAAAGAGCGAAAAGGAATAGATAAAGGGAGTATAAAAGGTTTGGGGTTGCCTTCCTTTGTTCCGTTCATTTTTCATTTAATGGATGTAAATATTCCATTAACCATGGCAATTTTTATATATAAGATTTACACGGCAAGTTTTATAAATAAGTAAGGTATATATGCCTCTGTGATATATATGGCTAAAGCTCAAGTAAAAGCCGCTAAGCAGGCTGCAAAGGACCAGATGAGAGAGGCAAAGGCCGTAAAGAAGTCGGCAAAAGCCACGGCAAGAGCCGCTGAGATTAGAGCCAAGGTCGCCAAGAAGAGAGGCGAAGCGGCAAAACTGGAGGCAAAGCTCAAGAAGATACAGAGCGAGATATACGAACTTGAAAACAAGGCTGACCAGCTCGATGGTCGAGGAACATCTCGACAGCCTCAGCGTGGACACGGTGGGTACCAACGCTATTAAAGGCACGCTCACAAGAATTTCTTCCTTTTTCTTTCTATTTTGCCTTCCACTGAGTTTAAACTGGGCTCAGCCCATCTAACTTTTAAATACTACATAGTTCATTAGGATATAAATGCAGGGAAAATACCTCAGCCTGGGCGTTGTTCTTCTACTATGTTTCTTCATAGGTTGTACAAACGGTCCTAAATCTCCTCTGTCGACGATTCCAATGGTTCTCATAGATCATGTTGAGGAGACCGAGGAGACGAAGGTATATGTGCATGGTATAGATGACACTCTATTTTCCAATATAACCATCCAGATAAACGAAAAGAGCCTTATGGAAAATTTTACATACGAGCTTCATATGCCTACTTCACTTAAAAAATTCGTTTTGAACGTATCAGTTTGGGATGAAGAAAAGGAGTATATATATACAGGGAACTTCACCCTGTTTAGCGAAGACGATCAAATAAAACTTGAAATTCAGGATTTCAGGCATAAGGAGCCAATTGAGTCCTCGCTCCCTTACACCATAATTGTGGAGAGAAAAGAATGAGACTGAAGGTCAAAACCCCGTTCTCCTATGTTTTGTTTATAATATTATTGGGTATCATTGCGCTCTTCGTTTCACTTCTTACAGGAATAGTTGAGATAAAGGATGTTTTCGTTTATATAATGAGTGCCATCGTCGGATGGATAGTCTTGATCGTTTTGGCACTCATAGGTGCAATTCTCATTGGTATGCTTTTAAGCCATAGGATTCTTTCAACTGGAGCTTTTACACCTTTCGAGGAGGAGATGCTCAAAATGCGAGAGGAAATCAAGACGATTAACGAAAAATTGGAAAAGTTGGTAGGTGAGGAGAGCAAGGGGGATGAGGAAGGTGATGAAGTTAAGTAAAATATTTGGTAGGAGATGCAAAGAAATTAGTGGTAAGAGAGGGAAGAGTGAAGGAGAAGACGATCGGGGTAAGGTAGACTAAACCAAACTCTCATGGCACATATCCCTTCTTGAGCATCCCTTACATTTATTGGGGCGTTTATGATTTCTATGTGCCTCTCCACCATGGAGAATTTCTTTCATATCTTGGATTTTGGAAATGAGGGTTTTTTTGAGATCGTCTGTATATTCTATTTTATGTTGAACATCCGCGTATCTTATTATTCCATAGGGTGGTGATTGGTTATATTTTTCTTCCAATAATAAACAATAGGCAGCAAGTTGTACTATATGCGAGAATAGAGGTCCTCTCGGTACACGACCGGTCTTCACCTCCACAGGCACGAGTTTTCCATCCCTCTTGAGAATATAATCTGGCCTTCCCCTCATACCGTATTTCTCAGAAACCAGCATCTCAGTGGTTTCATCAAGTGAATCCACGTATTCAACTGCCCCCTTCTCTATACCATGCATCTCTCTCAATTTCCCGGCAGTTCTGGAGTACCGGAGAACCATAATCAAGAAGAACGACGCACCTATTAGCCATAGCAAGGCTACAATCTCGAATATATGGGCTATCAGTGTACCGTAAAGATCTTTCAGGTCCTTGGAGAAGTTCATTATAATGGCATTCAGAGCAAGGATCATAGCGATTACCGCGAACCAGATCACTCCGTGTTCGTAATCAAATGTTCTCCCTTCGATTTTGTACTCAGAAGTTGCTTGGGTAGATAATTTCCCATTCACACCCTCCGTCTGTTTCAATAGAGCATCGATGAGCACCTTTAATTTTATGTTCGCCCTCAAAGCTCTGTAAATGAAAATGAAGCCTCCAAACAGCCACAGCACAGCTACTATGAGAAGGATCCTGCCGATATCTGTGCCTGGATTCTGGAATATGGTAAAGCTGTTCGATGCTAGGATCGTGGCTATGACGGCAAATAAAATCACTGAGACCTCGGAGTCCGTAAAGGATCTTCTTCCCTCTCCTTTTGCAGGGATTTTCTTTGTCCCTTTTGTTCTGAGATCCATTCTGGCGGAGATGTAATAGAAGAATGAACTCCCGAACAACCATATCAAGGATAGAATTAAAAATACTCTGCTAAGAATTTGAGACTGGAATTCCCCAAGGCTGAAAAGAATAATAAATCCGTGCAACGCAAGAATACCACTTACCACAAAAAAGAGCAGAGTGCTCCATTTTGCCTCCCTAAACCGCTTTTTCCCATGGTCATCGGATTTGGGAGTGTTTTGGAACTTATCCCCACCGGATGACCCCTCAAGGCTTGATGATTTTGCCATGGAACGCTTCACCCTCATCTCTATCTCCATCTCTATGCCATTATAGAAGAAGATTACAGCGACGATGACCCATAGCACCGCGATAATAGAGAGTAACACCATTATTGCCTGACCTTGAGGAGAAGGAGCATAAATTGAGTAGATTATTGCAGCACCATTGATACCTATGACTATTGCTATCAGGGAGAACCATAATATGCTTCGTTCAGATTCCCTGCTCACCTTTTCTTTGGTTTTGATCTTTTTAACATCTTTGCCAATCAGGGCATGGTTTTCGCTGCCTTTTTTCAGGTCCTCTACATTCTCAGCTACGTTCTGTTCACTGAGCCACCAGCTTAAAGGGCAGTAACAGAACTTCTCCACATCGCTCGCAGAAACTGTTTTTTCGGGGCCAGTCGTGGTCATGATTGGATTTACCATGACTTTCTCCTTTTAAATAATTTTGCATCCTTCTTAGACCACATAAATATGGTGAGGGTAATTATTCCAATGATGGGAACTATGATTTCTCTGAATTCTGGTATGATATTCGGTCCACCTGGGGTAGGATAAGTGATGTACCAATCTTGAAGTTTAGCTGGATTCCTCCCCCATCCGAAGTTTGAAGGTATATTGGTAAAGGTGGTCTCATCCTTCTTATGGCCTTTGTCGTCATAGAGAGCAACGGTATCACTTGAGGGTATGTTTCCAATGTTGAATACTAGATACTGCCCTGCTTGAAGAATGGTCCCTGGTGGGATGTTATAGGTGCCACCACTCCACGAGATGCTCCAGCCTGTTAGGTCGGTATCCTTCTTTGTAGGATTGTACAACTCAACCCAGCCATTTGTATCTGGATAGATCTCGTTTATGATGGCACCTCCGCCTTTAGCTCTGGTCCCTCTAACCACTCTTTCCTCAACTATACCATAATCTGAAAGGTCAAAACAGTCTCTCCAATCTGCTGTGAAAAACCAAACCCTGAACGTGTTGTTGCGCGGGATGCCAAGGACATCGAA
>JABAOF010000788.1_pt10 | contig 14722 bp, 12 predicted proteins | sample 7062171 | NCBI WGS metagenome assembly JABAOF01 (sample SAMN14538628, study PRJNA623070) | marine sediment metagenome | biome: marine biome [ENVO:00000428]; feature: marine pelagic biome [ENVO:01000023]; material: deep marine sediment [ENVO:00002113] | place: India: Gulf of Khambhat ...
ATTTTTTGTCAGGGCAATAATGTATCGACGCTGAGGGTAGAGGGTGGAAGTAAAGGAGGGGTCTCGATCAGGTTTGGGCAAATGAGCCAACATACTATGAACCCACCAGATGACGAGCGTGCCACCCTTTTGATTGTCGAAGACGATCCGGTGCTGCTCGAAGCGATGCGAGAGATTCTTGAAAACGCCGGATACGACGTTTGGGCGGCAACAAATGGCGATGCAGCTCTGGAATCGCTACGCGATGGTCATCCCAATTTGATCCTATCTGCCACAACTCTGCCGGGCATGAGCGGTTTTGAATTATTCGATTCCGTTTCCGAGAGAACGAATGGTGAAGTCCCGTTCCTCTTTATCATGCCTTCAAGCTCGCACGACGCGTTCAGTGCCAACGAACCCCTGATTTCCGAAGGTCATATCAAGAAGCCCATCACCAGTCATAAGCTACTCAACGCTGTACAAACTCGGCTTAGACAAGCAGAGGACGCCAAATCCGCGCTCGAGCGAGCGGAACAAGACAGTGTGTCCATTCTGGTTGTCGAAGACGATCTCGCCATGCTTATCGCGCTACAGGATATCCTCGAGGGAGCTGGATACATTGTCAGTACGGCTACGAATGGCGAGGAGGCGCTATATGCATTTCGAGATCATAATCCCGCCTTGGTCCTGTCCGATATCTCAATGCCCGTAATGGACGGGATCGAACTCTTCGAGGCAGTCCGTAAACTCCCAGGCGGGACCGCCGTACCCTTCATCTTCCTAACTGCACGCCATACCCGACAAGACGTCCTTTCGGGAATGTCCTTGGGAGCAGACGATTACATCACCAAGCCAGTCACGAGCCAGGAATTACTAACGGCTGTACACGCACGTCTGAAGCGCGCAGATGAAATACTCCTGGCACAATTGCGCATCGCGTATAAAGCCAGCCTAATGGCGCTTGCGAATGCGATTGAAGCGCGCGATCAGTACACACACGAGCACGTTATGCGAACCAATGCCTATGCCCAAGCAATCGCACGAGAATTAGGTTGGAGCGAGTCAGAACGGGAAATCTTGGAGTTCGGCGCCATCCTCCACGATATCGGAAAACTAGAAGTTCCCGTCACCATTTTACAAAAGGAAGAGCCCCTGACACCGGAGGAATGGGAACAAATGCGTAAGCATCCCGTTGTAGGGGGACATATGATCGAGGGCATTGATTATTTGGCTCCTTCGGTGCCCATCATTCTCCATCACCACGAGTGTTGGGATGGTTCGGGCTATCCAGACGGCTTGAAAGAGGAAGACATCCCCTCAGGTGCGCGATTGCTCGCAGTGGTGGATACCTTCGAAGCCATGACGACAGATAGACCCTATCGGGACGCGATCCACGCCAAGATCGCCTATCAAGAAATTCTCAGTCGGTCCGGTCGCCAATTCGACCCGAGAATGGTAGAAGCATTTAAGAGGTGTTGGAAACGCGGTGTAGTGCACAAGATCATGCAAAGCTCCGAACGGGTCAAGAGCGCTCAGCAAAGATTCGATTCTTCCCTCATGTAGCAAGTTCAAGAGAATCCAAGAGAAACCTAATCCAGGGTCTGACAAGCTGTTCTGATGCCTGATCAGAAGTTCTTGCGATTCTTCTTTCGTCAGCTTGCAACTAGAACGTCAGCTTATGGGGGGATTAAATTCAGCGGACAGGTATAGAAATCCATACAATGTTTGCGAATGTGGAGAATGTACAATCCGCCCATTCAAGTGTTCAAATCAGTCATTATTCACTATAATTGGTAGGATATTGCCGGGAATGTGGAGGAAAAGGGCGGAGATCAATCCATGAGTCATCCTATAATTGGTTGGGAAAAAGAATCGGCGATCCCCTCACATCGATTCAACACTTATCTGAGCGCTCACAAAGGTCATCTATACTATGATGACCTCAATCTTGCGAACTTGTTCCTCAGTCCCCATGAAGAACATGGTCTAGAAAAGGCGCTACAAAGCCCGCTGGAAATCGTGTATCTACCGCGTATTCGACAGAAAATCGACCAAATGCGAGATACATTCAACAAGGTCATCCAAGATGTTGGATATAACGGTCGTTTCCACTACGTATATGCCTCCAAAGCGAATGCCGCAGAAGAGGTCGTCCGCACGACATTGGGTGTGGGGGCACACCACGAAACCTCGGCTTCCATGGACATCGAGATTCTGCGGTTTATGAAACAAATGGGGCATCTGCCTTCTGAGAGGATGGTCGTGTGCAATGGCTTCAAGCCGTCTGGCTCAACCTATGCCGAAAGCATCGTGATGTTGAAGCGTGAGCACGAAGCAGTCATACCTGTGGTGGATGATTTGACCGAGTTACCCCCATTGATAGATTCTGGCCTTCCGTTCGATCTAGGGTTACGACAAAAAAGCTACGGTCGCCATCAAGACCTCACTGAAATGGAAGCTGCAAATTCCCGCTTCGGCATGGACGTGGAGGGGATATGGAAAGCCGCCGAGATCATATCACAGCACTCCCACCTTAGCTTGAAGCTTTACCACGCAATGGTTGGCAGCCAGATCCTGGATATCGAGGACTTCATCCAGCGTCTGCGACCGCCGATTGAGATCTTCGCACAGCTACGTAGAGAGTATCCCGAATTGAGCATCTTCGATTTCGGTGGCGGTGTACCGGTCCCAATGACGCTAGATTTTCAGTTTGATTATTCCGAATTTGCCCGCCAGCTTCTGATGGCAATAAAAGAAACCTGTGATCGCTACGACGTGCCGGTTCCGGACGTGATGGGCGAGTTTGGTCGCTACACCGTCGCAGAGCACGGCGCGCATCTGTTCAAGATCACCCACGTGAAGGTCAACGCATCGCAGTATCCGTGGTACATCATCGACGGATCGATCATGTCGTCGTTTCCGGATAGCTGGGCACTCGGCGAGCACTTCACGGTTTTGCCGTTAAATAATCTGGATAGCTCCTTTCAGCGCGTGCAGCTTGGCGGCATCACGTGCGACAGCGACGACATTTACCCACCACATAAGAGCCAATCCCCTCTATTGCTACCGGTGGATACTGAGAACTTGTACATCGGCTTCTTTGGTATCGGTGCATACCAAGAGATGTTGGGAGGCGTCGGCGGGAGCAAGCATTGCGTGATCCCAGAAGCCGACGAGTTGATTATTGACCGCGACGAACAAGGCGAGTACCAATTTCAATTATTACAGGGGCAGGGTGTGAGCAAAGTTCTTGGCAACCTGGGTTATGTTTCTGAAAGAACTTATAGGTGAAACAGCTGCATAAAGCGCAATCGCCAGGCAGAGAGAATTAATATGGGAACAAACATGAGAAGCATGGATAGAACGAGAATCATTTTCATCGCTATTGTGGGATTAGCCATTCTCATAGTGGTCTGCGGCTTTCTTTACAACTCCATCGCGCGAATGATTAGCGGGGGTAGGGAACCAACACCACCCGCCGCTCAGACTACGCCTGTGGTTGACCTGACGTCACCGGAACCGGTTTTTGGACCTCAATACGATCCCGAAGACGGTATGCCCATCTATGTCTGCGGCGCTGATGCCTTTGGAAGCTACTTCACACTGCAACAAATGCAGATGTCCGGGAAGGATGTGGAACACGGATTCCATTTGGCAATCATACCTTTCCTTCTGGATGACGATCCCGCCTACGATATTTCAGAGGAACAACGTACCGCGTTACTTGAGCGAGGTGAATGGGATTGCCTATTGACAACGCTCGACTCAGTGGCGTTGACAAGTTCCGGCGTCATCACCGCTGTTGTTGATGAGAGCGCTGGTGCGGATCAATTGTGGGCGCGAGGGTTCCGCACGATCAACGATTTGAAGGACAAGCGTATTACGTTCTCGCGTGGAAGCGTGGGAGAGTATTTCGTTTACTACGCGCTCTCGATCGCGCGGCTCAACCCGCGTGTCGATGTCACGCTCGTTCCAAAAGACAGTGTGGCAGACGCGATCGAAGCGTTCAACAACGGACAAGCCGACGCAGTTTCCGGGTGGGAACCGGACATCTACGACGCTGAGTCGAGTGGTGGCGTTCCACTCCTTAGTTCTGGGCAGCTTCGCATCGTCATGGACGTCATCGTAACCTCGCGTCAATCGATTGAAACCGAGGCGAATACAGTTCAGGCGTTTCACGACGCCTGGTTCGCTACAATGAAGGCGCAGGTGGAGAATTTCAATACAGCTGCCGAACAGATTGCGGCATGGGGCCACAATGATTGGAGCTTTGTGTACCCGGACAGTGCAGAAGAGGATTTAAAGTTGTGGCTAGAAAGCGTGGCCCAGGCCGATTTGAGTGACAATATCCTCGTCATGCGCAACCCTACGCCAATCATCAGCCGCTTAGAAATCGCCCGCCGGGTCTGGGCTGCTTCGGGGTTGGGAGTGCCGGGAGACGACGTGACCAGCTTGGTCAACTCCGGGTTTGTCTCGCGATCTGCATCCCAAGCCAACTTGCAAGCCAATGGTAATCCTGTAAACGACAGTTTCTCAATATCATCACAAATCGATCTCACTGGCGTGAGCACCGCCGACGCTGCCACACTGGCTGTGCTCCCATGCAGGCGATTTGCATTCCTGCCTGAGTCCACAGAATTGACACTGGAATCGCGAAGGATTCTCGATGAGTGCGTGATGCCTACGTTGTCGCAGAGCGTGGGACTGCTCCTGCAAGTAAAAGGCTCATCTGCCTGGCCTGGACCGCCGGGTGCATTCTCAGAAGAGGAGATCCTGGAATTTGCGGAGGCACGTGCGCAATCTGTTGTGGATTATTTGGTTTCACAGGGTATCGATCCGGCACGCTTCATCGTCGAAGGAACCCTGCCACCTCGCTCACATTGGGAGACGGAAGATCCTGAAGTTCAGGCAGAAGATCGTTTTGTTGAAATGACGTTAATCACTGTCGGTCGCTAATGGACCACAGTGGCTGCGAGTTCTTGTGAGTTTGAGTGTAGCATGAAGATCTCGAGGAGGGTGGATGCGGTGAAAGCGGAGAAGCGAGCGATTGTCCTTCTGCTCTCGCTGGTATTGTTCTCAACCGCGTGTGGTGTTCCCGGTGAATTATTTGATGCTTCCGGACCTCCACGTAACGCCGTTGTCGTCGAGGTGGTGGCGAACAGCAGCTTAAGACCTTGGTTAGAAACGGCAATAAGCCGGTTCAACGAGGCCGGTGCTGAGACCCAATCTGGACAACCAATATACGTTACTCTAGAGTTGATCGAGTCTGGGCAGGCGATTGTCTCCATGACCTCGTCAGGTGCACTTCCTGCACTTTGGATCCCGGACGACCCGGTATGGACAGAAATCTTGGCCGAAAAAGGCGTCCCGGAATTCGTGGAGGATTGCCAAAGTGTGGCTGAGAGTCCACTTGTCATCGCAATGTGGAAACCAATTGCGGAGGCATTAGGATGGCCGGGGCGGGACCTTGGTTGGCTCGACGTCGGGAGCTTAGCTGCAGATCCAAGCGCGTGGGATTATTATAGCGGAGGTCAGTACGGCGATAATTTGCGTCTTGGCCATACACATCCCGGTCTTTCGGCATCCGGCGCGGGAACGCTCCTGGCCGTTGTGCAAGCAGCGCAGTCAAAGACGGACGCGGTTGGAGCGGATGAGGTTCAATTACCGATCGTGCAAGCCTCCGTCGGTGCCTTCGAGGCAGCAGTTTCGTGGTTCAGCAGCAACACAGATACGCTGGGACAAACGATGAGTCAACGCGGGATTCAGTTCTTAGGCGCGGCGATCGTTTACGAAAGCACGGTGTTCGAACACGGTGGTGGCGATCCGGAGATCGTCCCCATTTATCCTTTCGAAGGTACGTTTATGGCTACTCACCCAGCATGTATGAACAGCTTACTCGCTGACGACCTCAGAGAAGCGACTCGGATTTTCCGGGCATATTTGTTGGGAGAAGAGGGCCAGCAAATGTCTCTCGATTTTGGTTTCCGTCCCGTCTTGCTTGAGATCCCGGCTGGATCACGGCTCAGTGAAAGGACGGGCATAGATCTCTCGCAGCCCGATAGCATATTCGATGCTCCCAGTGTTGATACCGTTTATGCCGCCCAATCCTTGTGGCAATCGGCACGCAAGGATGTCAACCTAGTCATGCTTATTGATGTCTCTGGCAGCATGAGGGGGAGCAAACTGGCAAACGTGCAAAGTGCCGCGGTTCAATTCCTGGAACAAATGGGTGAGGATGACTACATCTCGATTATCGCCTTCTCTCAGGACCCGTTTATCCTCATCCATCATGAGCTGGTTGGAGACGCCAGGGGCAAAGCCATCGACGTTATTCAAGAACTTAACGCTGGCGGAAATACTCCGCTATATGATGCGATCGGAGACGGCGCTGCTTTGATCGACAATACGACTGCCTCTCAAGTAAGCAATGCCATGGTCGTTTTGACAGATGGCATGGACACCGGAAGCAGGAGATACCGCTTCAATCAAAGCCTAATAGATTTAGCCGCTGCGAACAACACCACAGTATTCACGATCGCCTATGGCGAGGATGCTGACGAAATCATTCTGGAAGAACTCGCTATCCGCGCAAACGGTAATTTCTATTTAGGTGATGAAGCCAGCATCGCCATGATCTACGAAGAAATGTCCGCAGCATTTGGAGGCAGTGTTGGGGTAGGGAGGTAAACCTTCTCTGCCGCAGTTTGATGTCAAGTGAGCTCACACGGATTTTGGTGCCAAGGAGGATGGGGTATCGGGGTTTGAAAAAGGCGAGGGAAAAAAATGTGGTAAACGAAGACTAGCATGATCTGGTCACAGAATTAAAAAAGGAGAATGTAGCATGGCAACCCTGTTGGAAAAAGTAGCGACTTTGATCTCGGCAAACCTTCACGCACTCGTGGATCAGGCCTTGTCGAGCAACAGCATGGCGGTAATCGATCAGTACATCCGCCAGGTCGAGAATTATCTGGAAGATCTCGAGGACGCAGCAGCAACCGTCGGCGGCGAGGCGAAGTCTATCAAGCGCAAGATGGAAGATTTGCGCGTGAAATCCGAAGAGCTGGACAAAGCCGTTGATGCTTTCTTGCTCGAGGGCAATGAGGCCGCAGCTGTAGCAGCACAGAGTCGACTAAATAGCACAGAGAGTTTGGTCGAGACTTTCAAGGAACAGCTTGCGCGTCAGGAAGTGGAATATCAGAAGCTGCTCGATGCGAAAGTGAAACTCGAGGCCCGTTTAGCGACAATGAAGACACAGCGGGCCGAGCTTCAAGCCCTGCTTGAACTGGCCAAGAGTAAAGAGACCGTCGTGAAGGCCATGAAGAGCCTGGACGATCTGATGGGCGTGGGAGATAGCGACATCAGCCGTATGGCAGAGGGTATCCGCAAGCGTCTAGACAAGGCCACAGTCGCGACAGAACTGCGCACCACAACGCTAGATGAGCAGATCGACACCATCCTGGATAAAGAAAAGCTTGACGGGCAACTTGCCGAGCGCAAGAAAAGGCTGAAGATAGAGTAGCTGAAAGTATACGGTCTACCCTGTGAAAGGGTAGACCGTACGAATCGTGAATATCATGACACTTTTTCGCCCTGAATTGCCCAGAGAGGCCCGCGCTGCGATCATGCAGTATGCCTTCTTCCGTTGGGAAAACGCGGTAGTTATCGCCGGTACAATCCTATTGACGGTTTTAGTACCGACGCCTTTCCCTTGGTGGCCACGGTGGGGCTGGCCGTTGCTTGGTGTTCTCAGCATGGCTGCGATCGTTTTCTCCAGTGTGACCAACGCTGAATTCAACGCGCGCATGTTGTTGAAGTTCTTCCAAGCCCAATTCAACCTACGTCGAGTCCAGAATCTTGAATTACGCGGGGAAGTGGAATCGGCGCTCGAGTACCAACGACGCATCTTCGAGAAGGCGCGTCGTGGATCCTCCAGCGTACTCTGGGACCGAGCGGAAGACACCGCCAACCAACTCAACGATTGGATTCGCAACATTTACAGGTTAGCGATCCGTCTGGACGCCTACCAACGAGATGCGCTTCTCCATCAAGAGCAGAGTGAAGTGCCGCAAGAGATTGAGAATCTGCGCGCTCGACTCGGGCGTGAAACCAGCCCGGCTGTGCTAAAGCAGGTAGGAGAGGTCTTGGAGAGCAAGGAAAAGCAGTGGCAAACGCTCAAAGCGCTTGAAACACGTATGAAGCAAGCCGAGCTTTCTCTGGATCAAAGCCTGACGGCGCTTGCCACTGTAGACAGCCAAGTTCAATTGATCGACGCCGAGGACGTGCGCAGCGGGCGCGCCGAACGCTTGAGAGAGGATATCCGCGAGCAAATCCTGCGTCTGGACGATCTCGTCAGCAGCATCAACGAGGTTTATGATTACAACGCGCGTGGAGTCAGAGGAATGAATGCCTCGACCTCGGGGTAATTCAGTCCAAATACATCAGAAGCCGGTGGCAAACTGAGCCACCGGTTTTTCATATATATCTTAACTTGATCTCGAGTTCATGCTCAGGATAATAAATTCTACTGTTACATCCCAGGGGACAAATCTGGGCTCTCATTTGAGGGTCAAGGAGGCGCGGGCAAGACCCTGCATGTCACGTGCAGCACTTCTCTGCCGGTTTCACCAATGATCTCGAAAACATAGGTTTGCCTCCCTTGCACACTAACGGCGTCTAGAACGATCTCCATGTCACCATCAGCGTTGAGGTCCATCACAGCGGTGACTTCATAGCGTCGCGGCACGACGTCGCTCTGCGCAGATATATAATAATCAGCTATCAGAGGAATCGTCACAATCCTTTCGTCCACCAATTTGCGCACGACCACCAACGCATAGTCCCCTTTTGCAACGGAGGTGGATTCGAGACCGTTTTCCAGTCTGGAGGCACCCATCAACACCTCATCAGAACCATCGCCATCCAGATCGATCCGCTGCAGGGAGGTCAGATGACCCACGGGATTCCTGATCCCGTTCGCTCGGAGGAGTTCGGTGAGAGCATCCTGATAGACCGGCAACTCCAGCGACAAGGATGAAGTCAGCCGCGGCAGTGGATCCCATGATCCAGACAGCGCAAGGGCTTCTGGTTGGACAGGAGGTTCCCAGCGTAGTTTGAGCGAACCTGCGCAGGGCTCATCTGCTGGGGTGAGAATCGGAAATGCGGTTGCATCTCCCAGATAGGTCAATCCACCGAGAAACACGCGATACTTTTCATCTGCCACCAAGAGCGCTTCCGTCGTGGGGGCATCCACCCAGCGGTTATCCAGCACACCGCCAATTACGATGCCATCGCCGCCGATGATCGGGTAGACCCGGCCTGATTGCGTTGGCTGTGGAGAGGGAATGGGAAGGGAGGTGGGCGTCGGGACCGGGGCCTCAGGATAAACGCACTTCGCTTGAACGGTGGCGTGTCCTTCTACCAGTTCAAATGAGGTCAAATCTTGATCACTCTCTATGAGTTCTGCATCTACGGTGCCCGTTACATAAAGAGTGCGGATCGTGTGGGTCGGCGATTTCCTTACAGGCGGGTTGAACGGTGTCTCTCGCATCCACCCACACCCTGGAATTTTCCCATAGCGATCCAATTTCATCAGTATCAGATCGCCATCCTCGACCTCAAAACTGTCACCCAATGGACCATTTTTTCCGGCGAGCAAGAATCCATGATCGGACGTATCGACGATGGCGGTGATGTTCACGCCTGACTGGCTGTCCCCGTAAATACGTTCCCACACCAGATTGCCAGAAGCGTTCAACTTGAGAAGGCGGAGATAAATCCGAGATACTCCATCCAAATAAACGCTAGATGCAGCTGCGAGTACAAAACCACCGTCAGGCGCTTCGTGAACCGCAAATTCCCAATCGGATCCGCCATCCAGCACGGTATGCCATAGCACCTTACCCTCACGATCGATACGAACGATCCAGTGTGCGAATGCTGGGTACCCGAGAAGGTGACGAACTGGAGCGCCGAATAGCACACCGCCGTCATGCGTGCCCAAGATGAAATGTGGCTCAAATCCAGGGACATCAAAGGACGCAAACGAAAAGATCATTTCCCATGACGGCGAGGTGGGACTCCAGCGCGTGATCTTGTACTCTCGGTCAGTGATTAACTCTCCGTTTAGCAATCCCTCTGGCGACACCCAATCAACTTTCTCGCCGACTGTGTTATATGCATCGAACTTGGATGTCGCAGGGGGATAGACTATTTGGCTGATCAAGGCCCCATTCTGATCGAGCGTGGATACAAAACTGCCGTAATCAAGGACCTGCGTCCCGCCGTCATCAGTAGCTCGAACTGTCTGAACCAGCCCGAAGGGAGGACCTCCTAGTTGTTCCAGCGGGCGGGAGTAGCGTTTCCTCCAATCCAATGTGCCGTCCGCGTGTAACCTCACAAGTGATTCTCCCTCGATGATCACCACCCCGCCGTCCCCAGTTTCGGTCACACCGTAGGCGTACATTTGAGTAAATCTTCGTTGCCATTCAACAGTCCCGACTTCGTTCAACTTCAGCAACCAATGTGGGAAATCGTTTCCGGGCTCGCCCATGTAACCCAAGACAAGGAAACCGCCATCCTTCGTCGGCGATACGAATTGCAGGCGTGCTTCCGGCACGGTCAGAATCCATTGCTCGCCACCACCGAACGGCGGTCCCTCTGTGGCTGTCGCTATCGGCCCATCGATGTTGGCAGGGGTAATCGCTGGCGTGGGTGTCCAGGAAGCCGCAGGGACTATCGTCGGTGTTGCCGTCCAGGTTGGAGTCATTTGTAAGGGAGCTGTTGTTGCGGTCGGTTCCTCCGTTGGTGGATTTCGAGAACAAGCAGTTTGCAATAGAAGCAGACCGAGTAGGAGAGCGAAACATAATAGGGTCAGAGATCTTGTTTTCATCTTGGCAATGCTCACTGGATCATTGATTTTGACTATATTCAGCCTTGATATGCTCCCAGAATAAGCGTGGAGCGTTACATATATGTTCTCTTGGAGTTACAGCATCGTAACAGAGCCGGTAACCGTGCGGTTATAAAATGCTGGTCAACCAGAGCAAAAGTATATATAGAGACGCTCATCAGGGGTAGGGGGATATTGGGAAATGCACATTGGAAAAGGTTTTATGCATGAAATCCTATACGGTGAATTCTTTCTCGTGCCTCGACGCGCTCGTCATGTTCGTAAATGGGTTATCAGAGCAGGGGGCTTGACATGGCGAAAAACTTGCGCTAAAATCACTATGGTTATGATAAGTATCATTAGCATAAGCGTAATAACAGGACCTAATGATCACCAATTTAACCCCAGTTTATCGTTCCGGAGCTGAAAATGGTCGCAGAAACCTTAGACAAGTCCATCGAAGCCTACCTGGAGAGCGTCTCACTGGCGCGCAGCCCTAACACCGCGCGCACGTATCGTAACGCGCTCTCAGCGTTCATTCAGACTCTCGAGAAACAAGGGATCGATATCGATAGCTATCCAACCACAAAGTCCTCCGAAAATTGGATCGCAGATTTCACTGCAGACTTGAAGATCTATGCGCCTGCGAGCGAAAGACTGTACCTTACTGCTGTCAGCGGCTGGTACGAGTTTCTGGTAGCCGAACGCATGGCAGAAGTCAATCTTCCCAGGCTGCGCCTTATGATTCGGCGACGCGCCCGCAGGCCCGGACAACGCTTGCCCCAATTTCCACAAACTGAAATTGAAAAGATAATAAATTATGCAATTAATCTTGCGGATGCGCATCATGAGGACGAGCGTGCGCGCTTGCGTAATTTGCGGGATCGCGCCTACTTGCTGACCTTGGCCGATACGGGTCTGCGGGTGCAAGAAATATGCAACCTGCGCCGCGGAGACGTCGACTGGAACGAAGGTCGTGCCCTACTAATCGGCAAGGGCGACCGCCAGGCCGTAGTTCGCTTTTCACGGCGTGTGCTATCGTCCCTCAAAGACTACCTATCTGTGCGCTCGAAGTGGGACGGCACTTCTGGGCGTCCCTTACACGCCCTACCCCTCTTCGCACGTCATGATCGCGGTGCGGGGAAAAAGATTTTACCCATCACCACGACAACCGGGCGAGCCATCGTGCACCAGAGAGCGCGTGAATCGATTGGAGAAGAAGTGCAAGGATCCATCACCCCGCACTCCTTTCGCCACTACTTTGTAACGACGGTTTTACGCGCTTCGGGTGGAAACCTAAAGTTGGCCCAGGAGCTTGCGCGCCATCGGAATATCGCAGTGACCCAGCGTTATGCTCATCTCTCGGACGACGAACTCGACCGCGGATATCATGAGATCTTTAACACACTTTCCGAATAAACCATAGCCTCAATCATAGCCCCCTAATGACGTAGATAGAGTTCCAAGAAGGTTGGCAGGGATCCAACTTCCAATTCACATTTTCATCACAGAATCTCCTAAGTGATACAACGACAAAGATGTCAGCTGCTAATTTGGTGGACCATATTGACGATCCTGCTATGGTTCACCGCATCATGCTGCTTAGAGAATCCTCAGATTATGCAGTCACCGGCAGGAGAAGAGACTGCAATCATTCCTCAAAGCAAACCGTACTGTGGCGACGGGATCTGTGATGGACCAGAAAATGGCGATATTTGTCCTCAGGATTGCTTTACCGAAATGCATGAAGGTTTGACGCCTGACGGAGAAAGTCCACCACCACTTTACTTTTTCTATGCTATCCACGTAGACGGTGGATGGTCGCGCTTAGACGCAAGCGAAAACCCCGATCCCGAAGAAGTACAAAACGTGATCGCCACGATACGTGGAATCCAGGAAGTCCTCGAACGGCATTCGGTTGTCGGAACGTGGGAGTTCGTGAAAGGGACAGGTCGCGCCTTGTTTGAGCCTCCTGAAACCAACATCCTTCGCGAGTTGGACGATCGTGGTCACGAGATCGGCGTCCATACACATCAAAGTGAAGAAATTGCCAACGTTTTCAACGAATTGCACGAAATGTGCGGCATCGAAGCCAGGACCATCTCGGGTTTTTTGCTCGACACCGATAATGCCGGTTTAGAGGGAGCCCAGCAAGCGGTGTCGTACGACATCCTGATCTCTCTTCAATTTGGGGATTCGTTACCCACCTCATTGAGTACATGCCTGGTGTGAACCGAGAAAACCCACCGGATCCATCCGCGTTGGCAGCGCTGGATCGATTTCTTCGTTATGTTGATAAAAAGCAACAGGACGGATTTGTAGTGTTTGCAACTGCAAGTGAAATTGCAGATCTCGCTTATCCCAACCCTTGAGGTGTGAGTTTGGCGAGTTCTAACCTATTCACTCGTACCGCACTTGGTGGTGTACGACGCTGCCAGGCGGGAGGCATGCACCGGACAAGATCACGGCTTCACTGAGCGCCGACCCCTCACCAATATGTGAACCGCTTTCAATATACACAAAAGGGCCGATCGTGCAGTTCCGGCCGATCACTGCACCCTCTTCAACATACACCGGTGGGATGAAATCCGAGGCTTTGAATGAGTCCTGCGGAGCTCTGACATCATGATCGGATACCAGGCGGAGATAATGCATGTTGATCATTAAAAGATCTAAAGGTTTGGTGAGGGTTAACCGCTCGGTAATGAAGGTGCCCTCCACACCACCCTGCTCCTGGATCAATTTCTGAATGGCGTCCTGAATCTCGAGTTCGCCTCTTACTGACAACGTTACCTCATCGAGATATTTGAGCAGCTCAGGCGAAAAGCAATAGAGCGACACACTCACGATCCACGGAGGCGCGGCACGAAAACCGGGCTTTTCGACGATACTGGTGACCTCCGCGCCGGAGAGCGTAACGGCCGCGCTAGACTCTAATTGGTCGTATGTTGTCTCTCGTAAAGCCAATAGTCCATTGAGCGAATCCGATGCACACCAATATCCGATTAATTCTTTGATATCCGACTGGCGAAAGATACTATCGCACGCGGTAAGCACGAAGTCGTCGCGCAACATCTGAGCCGCACACTTTAGAGCGTGTGCGGTACCCTTGGCCTCGCGCTGCTCTACCAGGCGTATTTTCGAGCTTCCCCTCATCGCGGTATCGAAATGTTCCCGCAAACGGAAATCCATTGGATCATGAACTACCAACAATTCATCGATCTGTGGCAGGTCGAGGATGTCCAACACACGTTGCAGAATGGGTGCGCCGAGTACAGGTTGCATGGCCTTAGAACGAACGCTTGTCAACCTGCCCAGACGCGTTCCTTTTCCAGCTGCAAGAATTACGGCTTGCACGCCCAGCTTCCCGTGATGTAATATTCAGGCAAACTCTCGACGGTCATCGGGGATATCTTTCGACAGAATCGAGGCGGCAATTAATACCAGCGCGATCCAGACAAGGTCAGACAACAATAAATGCACCAACTGCATCCACACCGGCGCTAACAGAGCGACGTTTAGTGCGCCTCCCGCAAGTTGGAAAAGAAGGAGAATCGAGAGGATCGATGCCATTCGTTTCGTTCTAGGAAGGGGTGAGACTGCTGCGATCCATCGCGCCTGGATTAACAAATAAATAGAAACAACCAAGGCGATCGCCGGGTGGAGCCAACGTAGGCGCTCGAGAAAATGCGCCGTGGCCGAAAAATCTCGTGACAAGCCCTCCGCCAAAGTTTGCGCAGGAAAGAGGGTGTCTCCCAGGGCTGCGACCGTCCCACCCATCCCAATAATTAGCACCCCCAGCATCCCGAACAATGGGGAGATGCTCATCATGCCCACCAGCCTGAGTTTCCCGCG
>JABAOF010018213.1_pt1 | contig 14721 bp, 4 predicted proteins | sample 7062171 | NCBI WGS metagenome assembly JABAOF01 (sample SAMN14538628, study PRJNA623070) | marine sediment metagenome | biome: marine biome [ENVO:00000428]; feature: marine pelagic biome [ENVO:01000023]; material: deep marine sediment [ENVO:00002113] | place: India: Gulf of Khambhat ...
GGTATCATTGAATTCCTCTAATATACGACGCTTATCTTCCTTCGATATGATCTCTATGGCCCCTATTTTTATTTCCGGATTTTCCAGAACAGCCGTTAATATGGCCTTAAGGTATTGGAAAAACCCTTCGATTGTATTGACCCTGAACAGCTTTGTACAATATTCTAGCTCCACCCGTAAACCACCCGCGGTTTCCATCGCATTCATAGTCAAGTCGAATTTAGCAATCCGGTTTTCAAATTCACAGGGTCTTAACTTCAACCCCGCCAACTCCATTTGTGGGAGGTCGATATTTTCCAATACAAACATGACATCAAAGATAGGGTTGCGGCTGGCATCCCGGGTTACATCGACTTTCTCCACCAACTCCTCGAAAGGATAATCCTGGTTCTCCAATGCACTCAGGGTCCTTTGTTTTACTTCTTCCAGGAATTGCTTAAAGGTTTTATTGCCCCGGGGAATGTTCTTTAATGCCAGGGTATCGACGAACATACCAATGGTTTGTTGGAGTTCGGCATTCCTGCGGCCAGCTACTGCTGTGCCCACCACAATCTCTTCCTGACCGCTGACTTTTGACAGCATAATATTAAACACTGCCAGCAGAACCATGTAAAATGTAGCTTCTTCTTTGGCAGCCAGTTGATTCAACCGTGCCGTATCCATACGGTCAATCTCAAAACGGAGGCTGCTGCCTGCGAAACTCCGGACCCGCGGCCTGGCAAAATCAAAGGGAAGATCCAATAACGGGATTTCTTCGGAGAATTCCTGCAGCCAGTACGCTTCCTGGGCCTTAATCCTCCCCGTGGCAAATAATTGATTATGCCATTCGGAAAAGTCTTTATAATGAATAGTTATTTCCGGTAATGCTTCTTCGCCGTAAAGGGCCATGAATTCTCCCAGGAATATCCCTATGGAGATGCCGTCGGAAATAATGTGGTGCATATCCACCAGCAGGATATGGCGCCTTTCTTCTAATTTTATCAGGCCGACCCGCAGCAGTGGTGCTTTCGATAAATCGAAAGCACGTATGAAACTTTCGATTATTTTTGTAATTTGTAATTTGTGATTTGGAATTTGATTGTAATTTGTGATTTGGAATTTGTAATTTTCTTTGCATATCCTCTGCATCGGCTCTCCCTCGATCAATTCAAAAGCAGTTCTCAGACTTTCATGGCGCTGAATCAACCGGAAGAAGACATTTTTCATCTTTTGGACATCCAGGCTTCCTTCCAGGGTCACCACGGCTGGCATATTGTAAACGGTATTCTCATTATCCATTTGCTGGAGAACATACAATCGCTTTTGCATAGAGGATAAGGGATAGAACTCTTTTTCTTCTACTGGTTCGATGAAGTCATAACGGGTTTTCTCGGTGGATTGGATAAAATGGGCCAATCCCCGGATGGTGGGGATTTTAAATACTTCTGAAATCGACAGTTTAATATAAAATTCTTTGTGTATTCTAGCGATTAAACTGATGGCTTTTAACGAATGGCCCCCGAGATGGAAAAAGTTGTCATCGATGCCAATCCGCTCTTTGTCGACTCCTAATATATGATACCATATTTCTACCAGTGATTTTTCTATTCTATCCTGGGGTGCAGTGTAAGTGTACTCTCTTGCTGAGATGATTTCCGGCTCACGAAGCGCTTTCCGGTCTATTTTACCTCCCGCTGTCAGGGGAGTTTTTTCCAGTATGGCAAAATGAGCAGGTATCATATAATCCGGCAGCGATTGGGATAAATACTCCCTTAATTCAACAGAGATATTGTCAAAAGCTTCTACATCTAAAGCAGTGGGCACAATATAAGCACATAGATATTTTTCGTTGGTTCGGTCCTCCCTGGTGATTACCACCGCTTCCTTTACCTGCTCATGCTTTAACAGCCGGTTCTCTATCTCCCCCGGTTCGATGCGGAATCCCCGGATTTTTACCTGAAGGTCCAATCGCCCCAGGAACTCGATATTCCCATCCGGCAGCCACCGCACCAGGTCACCGGTTTTATACAGCCTCCGGCGGCCAGGGGGGCTTTTTTGTAAAATTGCCCCCCCCCCTGGACCCCCCAAAAAACTTTTGATAATTTTCCTTTTTCTCATCATGGGAATCCTGAAAATCCCATAAATCGTGGTCAAACTTTTCTGCGGTCAATTCCGGACGATTCAAATAACCTCGTGCCAGTCCAACACCTGATATACACAATTCCCCGGGTACACCAATGGGCTGTATACAATCACATTTGCCCAAAATGAAAAGCCGGACATTCTGCATCGGCTTTCCAATGGGGACACTGCTGCCCCAACTCCACCCGGACAAAGAGTAATTACTGGAATATACCGTCCCTTCTGTGGGACCATATATATTTTCCAGTACAATACCTATATTTAGGCGCCTGAATTTATTAACCAATTCTGGCATAAGAGCTTCACCCGCTAAAAAAATATATTTCAGACTGTATAATTTCCTTATATTTCGAGGGGTTAGCACCTGCAAAAATGCGTTAAACATTGATGGAACAAAATTGATATGCGTTACCCTGCGGTTCTCTACAGCAGCCAATATTTTCTCTGGGTCTTTCTCACCGCCCATTTCCAGTACAGCCAATTTTCCACCGTCTAAGAACCATCCAAATAGTTCTGTCACGGATACATCAAAAACATAGGTGGTTTTTAACAGGTAGGTGTCGGATTCCAGTACCGGGTAGTCCCGGTGCAAAGCAGTGATAATATTCACAACGCTGCGGTGTTCCACCATTACACCTTTGGGTTTGCCAGTGGAACCAGAGGTATAGATGATGTAAGCCAAATTGGCGGAGCCAATTTGGCAGGTTGAGGTTAAGGTTGAGGTTGAGGAAGAAAGTCCTCTGAAAATATCGATTACTTCGATAGATCCCTCCTTAACCTTAACCTCAACCTTAACCTGAGCTGCTGGCGCAGCCAGCAAGTTCTTTGCATTGCTGTCTTTCAACATATAATCAATACGTACCTGGGGATATTCCGGGTCAATGGGTAAATAAGCAGCGCCAGCCTTTAATATTCCCAATATGCCGATGATCATTTCTAGCGAACGTTCAACCATAATTCCAATAATGTCGTCCGCCAGGATGCCTTTTTCTTTTAAAAAATGCGCTAATTGATTGGATTTCCTGTTTAATTCACGATAGGTAATTGAAATTTCCTGTAATTCGTGGGCTCCCACTACAGCAATATGGTCAGGGGTTCTCTCAACCTGGTGGGTAAACAGTAAGGGAATGGTTTTATCCCTGGGAAATTCTCCATCGGTTCGATTGAAATCATAGAGTAATTGATACGTCTCCTCCTCTGTGAGGATATCGATTTCCACCAGACGGAGGCCGGGATTTTCATTCACCTGCCGGATGAGAGTGATAAAATGATTGACCAGCCGCCGGATGGTTTCCTCCTTAAATAGGGCCGTGGAGTATTCCATGCAGAAGAACACCCTATCGTCCACTTCATAGGCAAACAGCGTCATGTCAAATCTCGAAATTTTGTTTTCAAAGACAAAGGGTTCCAACGTAAAGTCTTTCAATGTTTTTTTTGATTCTTCGAAATTCTGGAGCACCAATAAGACGTCATAGAGTGGATGCCGGGAAGGGTCTCTCTCCAGGTTTAATTTTTCCACCAGGTTTTCGAACGGTACGTCCTGGTTTTCAAAGGCACTTACCGTTGAAGTTTTTACGTTGTTTAAAAATTCGCGGTAGGTTGTGTCCCCCCGGGGGTGATTGCGGACAGCCAAGGTATTGACGAACATACCGATAAGAGGCTGCAAATCGGTATGTTTTCGACCAGCAACACCACATCCCACGATGATATCTTCCTGGGCTGTGTATTTGTTGAGGAGAACGTTAAAGGCTGCCAGTAGATTCATGAAAAGAGTGACGCCGCTTTCTGCGGCCAGTTCCCTGAAACGAGCGGCACTCTCGGTGTCCAGCCAGAATTCATAACTACTTCCTGCAAAACTGATGACACTGGGCCGGGGATAGTCGGTGGGAAGATTTAAACGGGGGATTTCAATGATATCCGAATAAAGATACTGCCAATATTCTTCGTGGGCTTTGATTTGACCGTTTTCCAATGAGTGATTCTGCCAGTGGGAGAAATCTTTATATTGAATAGGAAGAGGGAGGAGCTCCTTTGTTTCATACAGTGCAGTAAAGTCATCCACAAGGTTTTTCATTGAAGCCCCGTCGCCAATGATATGATGCATATCGAACAGCAGTAAGAATTCATCGATTGCGTTTGCGAGATTGACAAATCCAACTCGCAGTAACGGAGGTTTTGCCAGGTCAAAAGGTCGAATGAAATGGTTTATGAGACCAGGCACCGTATCCCCGCTGACACCAGGATAACGCTCTATTTCAAATTCTACGGTGTCCGTATCATGAACGATTTGCACCACATCATCGTCGATGAATCGGAACGAGGTTCGCAGGTTCTCATGGCGAGAGATTAATGCGCTGAGAGCATTTTCAAATCTCTCCAGGTCCACGCGGCCGACTATCTTGAAAATCCCCGGCATGTTATAAGTGGTACCGATATTTTCCAATTGGTTCAAAAAGAAAAGCCGCTTTTGAGCCGATGAGGCCCGATGGTATTCTTTTGCTTCTACCGCCTGTAGGTGGAAATAATCTTGCTTTTCCGCTTTTTCAATATAAGTCGCCAGTTTTTCTACAGTAGGATTTTTAAAAAATTCCGATACCGGTACTTCTACCTTTAATTGTTGTTGGATGTTGGCGGCAGCGGCCAGTACTTTTAGAGAATCTCCGCCCAACTCGAAGAAATCGTCGTGGGCTCCTACCTGCCCAATTCCAAAGAATTTTTGCCAGATCGCAGCCAGGGTTCTTTCGGTTTCACTTTTTGGTTCGACATAAGGAGCGCTCAATTCCGGACGTTGGTATTTCCCAGGTGTAGGGACTTCCGGTACTTCTGGTATTTCCGGTACTTCCAGAGCTTCCACTGACCTGGGGGGAAACTGCTCCCGGGCGGGTTTTAAACGGCGACTTGCACTTGCTTTCACCCCGTCTTCTACCGGATACCGCTGCCCTGCGAAAGGATATGTGGGTAACGACAACCGCCGTCTACGACGGTTTCCGTGAAGATTCTTCCATGCCGGTTCAACTCCGTAAAGCCATAAGAATCCCACTTTGTTCAGCAGGTAAGCGGTATCAGATATCTTTTTCCAGGAAGGCCGCACCGGGTTAAGAACTTGCTGTTCCGGATTCTCTTCTATAAAACGCCTGATTAACGTACTTAAATCCCGGCCCGGACCAATTTCTACAAATATTACATTGGGTTCTTTGCTTAACTCGATGATTCCATCGGCAAAACAGACGGTTTCCCGCAAATGCCTGCCCCACTGGACAGGGTCTAACGCCTCCTGGTCTTTAATCCAATACCCGGTAACATTGGAAATGTATGGAATCCGGGGGGGATATAAACGAACCTTGCGAACCTCTGATTCGAATTCCTTTACAATTGGCTCCATCATCCGGGAATGAATGGCATAGGAGGATGACACTCTCATGCACAGGTATTTTTTCTCTTTTAACCGCTGCTCAAGGTCCGCGATGTTCTCTTCCGGACCCGCAACAATACAAGCGGCTCCATTATCGATGGCAATGGATATATCACTGTCTAAGAATGGTTTTACTTCCCCGCGGGAAAGGGGAACCGATAACATCACCCCTGCCGGCAGTCCACCGATTAATTCCCCTCTAATGGCAATTAATTGTATTGCATCTTCCAGCGATATAACGCCGGAAATACAGGCCGCCGTATATTCCCCAAAACTATAACCAATCATTGCCTGGGGTTTTATTCCCCAGTTGATCAACAATCGGGCCAGGGCATATTCCAATAGAAAAACCACCAACTGGGTGTTATCAAAGCGGTTCATTTGCTCCTGAAGGTTTTCTTTTTCTTCTTCAGAGGGAGAGGAACCATCTAGTTCCGGGTATAGGATTTCTTTGATATTACGGCGGCCCATGGAATCGAGGATTTGGAAACAACGGTCCATCTCTTCCCGGAAAACAGCCTGGGTCCGGTACAAGTCCCAGCCCATTTTTACATATTGCGCGCCCAGTCCGGAAAATACAAAGACCACGGGGCGATGGGATTCCCTGGCAAAAAACGTATGAGTTTTTCGAGAGTCCGGGTTTGACAACTCTTCGATAACCTCTTCGACGCTTGAACATACCAGCATTCTCCGGTATGCGAATGCTTTTCGTCCCACCTGTAATGTGTAACTAAGATTTACAAGATTTACAGGATTACCGGGATTACCAGTATTTTGCTTCAAATAATTAACCAGGTTTTGGGTTATTTTATCCAGTGCGCTCTGGGTTCTAGCAGAAAGAAGAATTATCTGATCTTCTGACCTCTGACCTTCTGACCATCGGACCTCCGGCCATTCTTCCAGCACGACGTGGGCATTGGTGCCGCCGATTCCAAAAGAACTGACCCCCGCTCTCAGGGGATACTTATTGTTTTCATTATTCCAGGCTTTGGGTTTGGTATTCACATAAAAGGGGCTGGTTTCAAAATCAATCTCCGGGTTAGGGGTTTGGAAATGAAGACTGGGGGGAATGTGATGGTGTTTCAGGGCCAGCACGGTTTTAATAAACCCTGCCACACCAGCCGCTGCATCCAGGTGACCAATATTGGTCTTTACCGAACCAATCCCGCAAAAACCTCTTTTATCTGTATTGAATGCCAGTTTTAATGCCTCGATTTCCACCGGGTCTCCCAGCCGGGTGCCGGTGCCGTGCGCTTCGATATAACCAATGGTTTCAGGTTCTACATTGGCTGCCTGCTGGGCTGCACGTATCACCGCTGCCTGACCCTCGACACCGGGTGCTGTATAACCGGCCTTTCCCAAACCATCGTTATTGATGGCAGAACCTTTTAATACTGCATAAATATTATCTTCATCTGCAAGCGCCTCTTTTAATCTCTTAAGTACCACTATTCCCACACCGCTGCCACCGTTGGTTCCACGGGCCTGGGCATCGAACGTCCGTACATGACCATCTGCCGACCTGAGCATCCCCTCCTGGTAGACATAACCGGTCTTCTGGGGAAGCCACAACGATACCCCTCCCGCCAAGGCCATATCGCAAAGACCATTTAATAATGCCTGGGAAGCAGTAACAATCGCTACCAGTGAAGTGGAACAGGTCGTTTGCACGGTTACCGCCGGTCCTTTTAAATTAAGTTTATATGCGATCCGGGTACACAAATAATCAGGGAAAATCAAAGATGCCGCACCAATTTCTTCCGTATAACCTTCTACCTGCGCATATACCCGCTCCAGCCAATAGGGATTCATCAACGAACCAGCATACAAACCAATGGAACCGGCAAAAGAATCCGGTACATAACCAGCATCCTCCAGTGCTGTCCAGCAGCATTCATGGAAAAGACGGAACTGGGGGTCCATCAATTCCGCTTCCCGGTGCGAATATCCAAAAAAACCGGCTTCAAAGTATTCTACATCTTCCAGCACACCCCTTACTTTCACATAATTAGAATTATTTAAAAGCGCAGGTTCAACACCCGCTTCCAGCAATTCCTCATCCGAAAACAAGATCATAGACTCCACACCGTTCTTCAAATTCTCCCAAAACCTGGCAATGTTTTTAGCCCCGGGAAATCTGCCCGCCATCCCTATTACGGCAATCTCTCTCTCCCTCGATTCCGGCACCGCGGGAATTACCCTTTTATCTTCTTCTCCCTTTCCCTCCGCAAAATACGCCGCCTGAGATGCAATGGTGGTAAATCGCAGCAGGGTGGCAATGGATATCTCTTTGTTAAAAAGCATTCGTAATTTGCTGTTGAGACGAATCAGGGATAAAGAATTACCACCTACATCAAAGAAGTTATCATGGATACCTATCTGCTCTTTCCCTAATATCTCTTTCCAGGCTCCGGCAATTGTTCTTTCCTGGTGAGTTCCGGGTGAGACATACCTTTGTGCCCGTCTTATTTCCCGGCTCATGGCTGTTAACTTTTTTCGATCCAATTTCCCGGTGGCTGTTAGGGGAATTTCATCAAGGTGATGGAAATAATCAGGTATCATATAAGCGGGTAAACGACGACTCAGATGATCTTTCAAAAGGGAGACATTTAACGGCTGCTGCGAAACGATATAAGCAGCCAGAGATTGGATGGTGGTGTCCGACTCCATGGGAATCACCACCGTATCATCGATATCCCTGTGTTTTAACAATTCCTGTTCGATCTCACCCAACTCTACCCTGAAACCTCTAACTTTTACCTGCTGATCGATGCGGCCAAAGTATTCAATATTCCCATCCGCCAACCACCGCACCAGGTCACCAGTCCTGTAGATAGGTGAGTAAGGTGAGTGGGTGAGTGGGTGAATGGGGAGTAAACTTTGCGTGTCTTCGCGTGTCTTCGCGGTTAAATTCAGGAATTTCTTTGCGGTTAATTCCGGGTTGTTTAAGTAGCCCCTGGCCAGGCCCGCTCCCGATATACATAGTTCACCGGGAATGCCCACCGGCTGCAGCACGATTCGGGGCTCCTCTTCAATGGCCAAAATATATAGATTTACATTGTCGATGGGTTTACCGATAGGAATGCTTCCCTCACCCTCCCAACTGGCAATGGGATACTGACTGGCATAAACCGCAGCCTCCGTAGGACCATAGATATTATCGATGATGATATCGGTTGCCAATGACCTGAATTTGGTGATATAATCAGGCCAAATGGCTTCTCCTGCTAAAAAGATATATCTTAAAGAAGATAATTTACTTATATTTTGAGAGTTCAGCATATCTACAAAGACATTGAACATAGAAGGCACAAAATTAATATGGGTGATTTTCTCTCTCTCAATAGCATCGAGTATCAACAGGGGATCTCCTTCTCCCCCCGGTTCCAATACCACCAGGCGGCCGCCACCCCAAAACCAGCCGAATATCTCGCATACCGATACATCAAACAGGTAAGTCGTTTTTAATAAATACGCATCGGATTCCCGAAGCGGATACATATTATCCAGTGTTAATAGTAAATTCACGGCGGATGCATGCCGGATCAACACTCCTTTAGGCTCTCCGGTGGAGCCGGAAGTATAAATGACGTAAGCCAGGTTAGCAGGGCTAACCTGGCAGGTTGAGGTTGAGGTTAAGGTTAAGGTTAAGGTTAAGGTTAAGGTTAAGGTTGAGGGTACTGATAGACTGGAAATATCGATTATCTCAATTGATTCTTCCTTAACCTCAGCCTTAACCTTAACCTGAGCTGCTGGCGCAGCCAGCAAGACCCTTGCATTGCTGTCTTTCAGTAGGTAACCAATACGTGCCCCGGGGTAATTAGGGTCTATCGGTAAATAAGCACCTCCTGCCTTTAAGATACCCATAATACCAATGACCATCTCCAGGGAACGGTCAACCATGATACCCACAATATTGTCGGGACCGATGCCTTTTTCGCGCAACAAATGGGCCAATTGGTTAGATTTTTCATTCAATTCCCTGTAGGTGATATTTGCAGTTGTCGGTTTACTTTCTTCCTTGCCAACTGCCAACTGCCAACTGCCAACTAAAGCTGTCCCCTCCGGGGACCGTTTCACTCGTTCCTCAAACCATTCATGAATGGTTTTATCTCCTGGGTATTCTACACTGGTATCATTAAATTCGTATAGAATTTGCTTTTTTTCAGATTCTGATAATAAGTCGATTTCCCCAACCTGTTTGGGTTTACCAGGATTGGAAATCATTTCTTCTACTATACCGATAAAGTGACGGGACAATTGAATCACGGTTTCTTCATCAAATAGATGGCTCCAATATCCAAATTTAACTTCAATTTCATCGTCTAATATGATGCCTAAAAATAAATCGTAATGGGTCATTTCGAACATAGAGTAGGAGATTATACTCAACGGGCGTTTTTGGTCGAGAAGTTGATTGTCCAGGGGATAATTTTCCACCACCACAACCGAGTTAAAAAGCTCACTCCTGGTATCCGTCAGGCACCATTTTCCAATATCTGCCAGTGAGGTGTGCTCATACTCTTCTCTCTTTTTCAACATCTGTCGGGTAGTATCCAAGAGGGTTTCGATGCTGGCGCTGCTGTGGGGGGAGAGTCGCAGCGGCAGCGTGTTTATAAATAATCCCACGGTGTGTTCGATACCTTTAATCCGGGCATTCCTCCCCGATACAGTGGTTCCAAAAACCACATCCTCACTGTGGCTGTGTTTTCTCAACAATAAACCCCAGGCACTGTACAACACCGCAGCAGCGGTTAATCTCTTTTCTTGAACAAAACACTCCAGTTGCTGACAGAACTCCGATGAAAGGCGAACTCCCCTGGACTTCGCTTCTTTAAGCTTCCCAGGTTTTGCTTTTTTTATTAAAAACGACGTTGGCATGTCAACGCCTTTCAGGTAGTCCTTCCAGAATCTCTCTTGTGCCGTCTTATCCTGGCTTTGAAGCCACTTAATATACTCTTTGAATTGGGCTTTAACCGGTTTCCCCGGTTTGGTTCCCCTGGCTAAATTTTCGTATGTGTTGAAAAACTCAGTTAAAAGAGTCCCACTGCTCCACCCGTCATATAAAATATGATGATGGCTCACAATCAAATGATACCGATATTCCTCCACTTTACATAACGTTACCCGGAACGGCACATCCCCCAAATCGAATTTCTCTCTTCTGTCTGTTGTTTTTACCTCTTCGAGTAAATTCTTTTTTTCGCTGTTCTTTTTGCCTAATTTATTTGAGAAGTCATAATATCTGATCTTAAAGAAATGCTGCTTTAAGATAATTTGTAATGGGTTTTTCACTTTATCCCATTTATAATATGTTCTTAACATTTCGTTGGTGTTTATGACGTGGTTCCAGGCCTGTTGGAAACGGTTGATATCGATTTCACTTATACCAACGATTTCCAGGTATAATTGTTCGAAGTAGTGCTCGCTTTTGGGGTCTCTCAAGTAATGAAACAGTATGCCTTCTTGCAGGGGTGATAAAGGAAGGATGTCCTCGATATTGGTTTTTTCGACTTTTTTCATTTTTTCTACCTATTTTGAAATTGGCATAAAAAGAATGTTTGGCTGGGGATTCTCTATTATCAGATATTTGTAAAATTTCCCATGCATTTTACCTAACCTCTCATGTCTCTCATTAATTATGGATTGTTTTAGCCATTCTATTCCAACCGAGGACATTAATATGTTCAAATTAGGGTAAAATTATAACAAAGTTGGCTGGTATTTTCAAGATACCATTTCCCATAAATTTTTACCTCCGGCGGACCGGCGGCGCTCGGGTATTGTTGAAATTTTTTTCTAGTTATGGTATTGAATGGATTTAATTTGTGAAAAAGGAAAAGTGAAAGGCCAGAAAATGGCCAACCCACTGTCAACACCGTCACCTGTTTCCGGTTTCATATACTCTTTATGACCACCAGGGTTACATCATCGTGAAATCCTCCGGCAAAATCCTTTACCGTCTCCCGCAGCCCGGCTAAAAAGACATCTGCGGATTGATGAAAGTGCTCTTTGACATAGGTTGCTAATCGTTCTTTACCAAATTCATTGTCTTCATCATCCCCAGGATTTTGTGCCTCCACCAGGCCATCGGTATACAATAGTAATATATCCCCTGAAGAAAAAGGTAATTCCTTTAACTTGAAAGAGGGCTTTCGTGTGAGTCCGATGGCAGGTCCGGTGGGTTTCAGCCAGTGAATGGTCCCGGAGGCAGCCTCCCAGCGGATGGCCGGGTTATGACCTGCATTGCAATAATGTACTATACCCGCGTTTTCGTCGATTCGCACCAGGAACATTGAAATAAAACTGATCAGCTTCACATTGTGGAGAAACAATTCATTCAAACGGTTGGCAAGGGAATACAGTTCGGGATGTTCGGGGCCGAGAATCCGCAGCGATGCCTGTAGATTGGACATCAGCATACTCGCTGAAAGCCCCTTGCCCATCACATCGGCGATAACAACACCCTGAGAGCCATCCGGGTAAGAAAAGAAATCGAAGTAGTCGCCGCCCACCACCTGGGCCGGTTCGGTATGGGCAGCTATCTGGACACCGGGCAGGACAGGAACAGCATGTGGCAATAATTGCCGCTGAACTTTGGCGGCCAACTCAAGGTCCCGTTCCAGGAGCCGTAACTGAGACTCGGAGTAATGATCCAGGCAAACGCAGGTGGTGAAATCAAGTTCCAAACGTTCAGGTTCTATGTCACCGCTGCACTCGGTGCACTGCCCGAATTCACCACGATTGATGCGCTCAAGGGCTTCGGTATGCTGGGAAACCACCTTCTCCACCTCTTGAACCGGGGCACCACCCAAATGCACCTCTTTACTTTCCGAATTCGACTTTAGCCATGTATCAAGGGTATCCCGATGTTCCACCAGGATATGACGAAATTTGTTCAAGGTTTTTTTATTCATATTGTAATTTTATATTAGATGTGAATGTATTTCAACTAATAAGTGACATTTTTTTAAAAGGTAAGAATTAATACGCTCCAGGCGTTTCAAAGGTTGCATTTAAGATAATTTTTTCCACTAAGCACAAACCCTTCTAAAGTATTGACTTTTTTTTTTCAATTGTTTATATTGCTACAGGATAAAGGATAGTTTTTATAAAATTAGGAGGAAACCATGGTAGTTTTTATTCTTAAAGTCCTGGGATGCTTAGTGCTATTAATAATAGTTGCCATTTTATCAATTTTAATATCAGACCTCCTGACTCCGAGGATTTTTTTCTGATACCATTTTGTAGAAAAGCTTCATATCCGTTCCCGGAAATGTGACCTCAGTCTCATTAAGGGCATTACATATAATTTTTGCCAGATTATCAGAATATTCACTTGCGAGATTATGTAGTTCTACTGTCAATTGCTTATTCTTCTGATCAGGTACTAAATTAATTTCAGTATTAAAGATTTGCCTGACCAGACTCCTTGCTTCATCTTTTCTGGCCATATAGGGGCGAATGATGTTTGCCAGGGCCGTTTCCGCCCTGTAGGCAATCATCTTAATTGTATCTATAAAATGTTTTTTCTCAATGGCCAGTTGCGAGAATTTATCGTCTTCAGATAATTGAGAAATTGAAATGTGTTTTGGCAATGACTTGCGCTGTTGCTTTAACTCATTTATTGCCTTCTGCTCAAAAGCAATCTGCTCCTGTAACTCCGCCATTTGTTTTTCGTATCTCAGCACGTCTTTATCTTGGTCAATATTAATAAGTGTCTTTGAGCCAAATTCTGCATGAAGTCGTGTCAGTTTTGAATTTCGCTTTCTGATTTGGCTATCTATTGCTCTGTATTGGGGATTGACCACCAGGGCGGTCTCAGATATCGGCTGGGTTTCATACTCGATAAGTCTATCTATACCATAGTGTTGAAGCATATATTTGAAAAAGTTTTCCTGAGTCCATCTCTGGAACATGGCCGCGGCAATTTCAATGCGCTCAGATTTGTAATTGCTTGATAGTATCGAGGTTTGATGCCCATTTTTACTTAACCTCCTGATTTCCCTTAACCAAAACGTCTCGGATATGTTTAACCGGCGTTCCGCAAGCTTCATCATCACTTTTTCGCCATTCTTAAATACCACCTCCTTCTCTTCAAATTCTTCAGCCGGCCAATCATCTCCTGGATACTTCTTGTAAGTTATACAGGCAATCCGATGGGTGACGAACATCTCCTCGAAGAAAGATGGACTATAGCCTTCACGGTCAAAAATGATTACAAAACGGTATAAATAGCTGTCTCGAGCTAACGCTTCACAGGACGGTTGATTCGGCACATCTTTCAAAAGACGAGGAATAATATCTCTACGCAGCATCGATAAAAGACCGGAAGTTAAAGCGGTGGTCACAACAAAGAACGGTTGACCTAACGCATCGTTGACCCAATAATCGGTCATGCCACGCAAACATAAACGCTCACGTGATACATAACGACGGGGAAGTTTCGTCTGTTTACCAAAATAAATCCGAACATGACCATCCACATAAAGGTAACCGGATAAATCCGGAGACGACTCCATCCAATAACGCGATAGATCATTCTGCCAGCACGATACATTATCACTATCCTTCAATATACCTACTTTTTCCCGAAGGGTCTTGACTTCTGGGATGCGATCCAACCCCACAAGCTTACCAAGCTCACCCGGAGGCATATAACGGACTCCTTCTAAAGATTTCACCCGCAGCAACACTAAAAAAGCAAGGATTAGCAATAGGCTCGTCAAACCATAGAAACCGGAGGGAAGTTGAAAATAATCTTCGTTTTTGTACAAAAGACCATTGGACAAAAGAGCGGGTAAGGAGAATAACACTCCTCCAAAACTGATATCACTGCAACATTCAAATTTTACTGCCGCTTCGGTTAATTCCCCTATCGAAGCCGCAAACCTTTCCTCATGCCTCGTACAGCTGCGGCCAAAGCACACCTCCTCAACATCTTCTACAGTTCGGGCATTCTTGCTCTTAAACTCTGACTCTGACTCTGACTCTAAGGATGAATCGTTTTTTTTTCTTTGTCAACTCGATAAAGACGACCGTCACGAATGGCTTTGTTTACTGTATCTGGCTTTAAATCCATCTCCCTACAAATGCTCCTCACTGAACGGCCTTCATTTAAACTGCACTGAACCGATCTCAATACCTCTGCCGTTAATACGTGTCCTTTCGGCAGGTGTGCGTGACAG
>JABAOF010011388.1_pt1 | contig 14708 bp, 13 predicted proteins | sample 7062171 | NCBI WGS metagenome assembly JABAOF01 (sample SAMN14538628, study PRJNA623070) | marine sediment metagenome | biome: marine biome [ENVO:00000428]; feature: marine pelagic biome [ENVO:01000023]; material: deep marine sediment [ENVO:00002113] | place: India: Gulf of Khambhat ...
TCCATGAAGGATCCGGTCTACGGTCATGACAGGATCTGTGAACCGAACAACGTGTTTCTTCGTCGAGGGGTTTATCCTGAGGATATCAAAGGGTGCTTTAGAATGACACGCATCAATCATCGTAGTGGCGGGGTTATCCCGCTCCTACGAAGATCACATCAAGAGAGCATGTTATAAAAGCGCACAGGCAGGGAAGACCAACCTGCATCTTCAACTGTGGGCCCCTAGTTCGTTTAAAAGTTATCCTGATCCTTTCGGTGTCGCGAAGGATCTCATCAATGGCATTTCCGATGGAACCTATTTATCATTAGTGCTGCGCGCGAACTGTCCTCCCTCTCTTTTGAAGCATCAGTATCATGAATTTTGGCAAAAGGGGCAATTCGTGAATGGCCGCTGCACAACAAACAAAGTATCAGCATCGGAACTCTTCGGGTTACTTTAAAGAAAGGTTGGTGTATGGGTCTAGAGAATTAACATCGCATCACCGAAGGAGTAGAAGCGGTAACCCTCTCCCATCGCGATATTGTACGCATGTAGAACCCACTCACGACCGGCGAAAGCTGAAACCATCATCAATAAGGTTGATCGTGGCAGATGAAAGTTTGTGATCATCGCGTCCACCGCACGAAAATGAAAGCCGGGCAAAATGTAGAGGTCGGTTGAGCCTTCGAAAGGGGTGACTTCATGGTTAGGTGTCATTAACCTAGCCGCGGTCTCTAATGTGCGTACAGTCGTTGTCCCCACAGCTATTACCCGAGCGCCATTTGACCGCGCGTTGTTGATCATTTCCGAAGCTTCAGGGGTGACCTGACACCATTCGCTATGGATCGGATGCTCTTTAGGATCTTCTTCGTTCACCGGAAGGAAGGTGTCCAAGCCGACATGGAGGGTGGTCTTTACGATCACCACACCTTTGGCTTCGATCATCCATAACAATTCCGGGGTGAAATGCAAACCGGCTGTTGGGGCGGCTGCGGATCCAGGATGGCGTGCGTAGGTGGTTTGATAATCGTTTGGATCTTGCAAAGGGGTGGTGATGTAGGGAGGCAAAGGCATTTCACCTATTCGATTTAATACGTGTGAGATGGATTGATTGAATCGAACAACCCTTCGTCCCCCACCTAGGTCTTCAATAATTTCGGCTTCCACCTCCTTGGTAATAGATATTCCTCGCCCCACGATTAATCCTTTACCCCCAATTAGAGCCTCCCACGTTCGTGATGATCGTCGATTGAGCAAAAGGAGCTCTACCTGGCCGCCGGATGGAATCTTGTATCCCCGCAAACGAGCCGGGATCACACGCGTTTCATTGAGCACCAAAGCGTCGCCAGGAGAGAGGTAATTTGGCAGGTTACGGAAAATATGATGGCTGATTGTCTTAAGTTCGCGATCAAGGATAAGTAATCGAGAAGAATCCCGTGGGTCAGCAGGCCGCTGGGCGATCATTTCGTGCGGCAGGTAGTAATCAAAGTCAGCGGTTCGCACGGATTACTTGCTCGAGATTCTGGAAATCAAGTTCAAGATGAGGGTAAGGAGGATGCTTAGCAATATGGAACTTGCTAGCGGGATTAAACAGGTTATTTGATCCGATTGGAAACGAATGTCACCCGGAAGGGAGCCAAGAGGAATGCCTAAGCGACTCAAGATCCATATTAAACCACCGATTCCGGCGAGACCGAGTCCGGCTATGATCAGCCAACGAGCGAAAGCAGTCAGATCGAGCATCGTTTAAATGTGGTCACATATCAGGGAGACGTTGTTGAGGTGTGGCTGGAGGATCCAGACCGAGGTGTTGGTATGCATTAGGAGTCGCCACGCGGCCTTGTGGCGTACGATCGATGAATCCCAATTGGAGCAAGTAGGGCTCGACTACATCCATCACCGTATCAGGTTCCTCGCTGATTGAGGCAGCGATCGTTTGCAAGCCAACCGGTCCACCTTGATATTTTTCGATAATCGTCTCCAAAACACTGCGATCGGCTGTATCTAAACCCAGATCATCGATCTCGAGCAGAGCTAAAGCGTCCTTAGCAACAGGACGGGTGATGCATCCATCGGCACGCACTTGGGCGAAGTCGCGCACACGACGAAGCAGACGTAAAGCAACCCGAGGCGTTCCCCGTGCTCGACAAGCGATCTCAGATGTACCACCATCATCGATGTCTACCTTCATCACGTCTGCACCTCGGACAACAATGGCTTCCATTGATGGTAGATCATAAAATCCAACACGGTGTATGGCTCCAAATCGGGTCCGCAAGGGTGCTGTTAGGAGCGCCAATCGAGTCGTTGCACCAACGATAGTGAATCGTGGCAGCTTAAGACGGATCGATCGAGCGCTTGGTCCTTTGCCGATGGTGATATCCAAGGCAAAATCCTCCATCGCAGGATAGAGGACCTCCTCCACCACGCGGCTTAGGCGGTGAATCTCATCGATGAACAGGATGTCGTTCTCTTGGAGATTGGTCAGGATGGCTGCGAGGTCACCAGCGCGTTCGATGGCCGGTCCTGAAGTCACTTTTATATTGACATCCATCTCGTTCGCCAAAATATGAGCCAAAGTTGTCTTGCCGAGGCCGGGAGGCCCGTAGAAGAGGACGTGATCAAGCGCTTCTTCACGCGCGNNAGTTAAGTTCTCTTTAACTCGATCTTGACCAATCATCTCGGAAAGGAAACGGGGACGGATACTGCGTTCGTCCTGGTCTTCTTGACGACGATTGGGTGAGGAAAGACGTGCTTTGGTTTCAACCACGGAGTGGATTATACCGGAAGGTCTTCTATGAGGAAACAGGCTCCGCGAGGAAAATTGGTACCTAGACACCAACTTCGGTTGGAAAGAGTACACTACCGATTTTAGCCTTTTTGCCTCCTGCAGGCATCCACGATGAGCTCTCAACAGATCCGTGGTGATCAGTACATAAAAATGCGTGTAGGCACCTTGCCCTCTCAGGTGGGGATGGGAAATCGTCATAAAACCAACAATACTAAAACCTGAATCTCAATATTATCTCATCGAAAACCATGGTTGGCGATGAGTTTAAAATCCTCCCACTTCCATCCAAGGGGTTTCGATGATATCAGTGCGTGACGAGAGGTGGGAGCTTCTTAGCTTGTTGGATCCACCTTTTAATCGCGCGTTGAGACGGGATTCGTCGTACGAGTCGTTTCTTTTCGTTTACCTCGACGATTGCTTGGTAAAGGTTATCCGGCCGTCGAACACGCAATTCCTTCACAGTATCGACTCCGACTTCCTCAAGCAAGTCGCTGTACTCTTCACCGATGCCTTTAATTCGCATCAGGTCAGCTAAATTTACCCATTCAAGGATCAGGGTCTCCGAGATGCCTGTTTGTTTTGATAAATCTGCCCTACCTCGTTTATTGGCGCCTGCTTTGAGTAAGCTTTTGGTCGTTCGAATACCTGCGCGCCTCAATTTGGTCGCATATGAAGCGCCAATACCTTCGATTGACATTATGCTCGTCATCTGATCCTCCTCGATTGTATGCGGTAAACCATTGTAAATTCAACAAACCTCTCCGTCAATCACTTGAAATGTCGGATGTGTTGAGCACGAATCAGTGGTTGAAGGGCACGAAGATGGAAATGTATGGTTTTCCTACCCAGAATTAGATGTGAAATCCTGCGAACAGCCTAAGCATTTCGAAGGGTGCAGAATTGGAAAACCTTCTTAGGACGGGCTCAGGGTGACATTGGTCTGGGATTGGAGATACGCATTGTGCATATCAAGGGAATATATCCCTCAATGCTCCTCACTGGTGTTTAATATTAAGTGCACGCATTTCATTTTTTTGTAGTACTAAGTGGTGTTGACGCACTCGTCATCCTTCACTATACTGGCAGTTGGAAATCGTAGGGAACAAACATAGCCTACAACAATTTTCTCTGCTGATACATACAAGGCAACATTGGCGGCCTCGGTTTATAGGTAAAACTCGATTATCACAAGTACTTATCCTCATAATCCTTGAGGGATAGCCTATAACTGAGGAGGATAAGCATTGTGATCGGCTTAGGACTCCGTCAACTTCAAGACGCGCTTAATCGTAAGGCAGATACCATTCAGAAGGAGTTCATCTCGCTTAGTGAGCGAATAGACGAGCTCGGAAGATTGATGCTTGAGGTTGAAGAAGAGGACCGTCAACGATTGCGGGAAGATCAGAAAGCACTACGTGAAGAACAACAAGGTCTCGCGGAAGAGATTAACACTTGGCGGGATCGCGCACGATCTGTTACCCAACAGCCGGGTCAAGAAAGCCTGAGGAATTACTTGAACGATTTACTGGAATTAGAAGAGGAGATGGTCAGACCCGCGATCGAACACGCAATCTACCTTCTTGATGCACCAGAAGATGAGCTCGCTGCTCTAGATACAAGACCAGAGCCGGTTCAAATGACCTCTGCTCAACGGTTGTTTGAGCGAGCGAGAATCGATTACGACTTACGTGGGAGTGACAGTTCTGTGCGAGTAAGAGAAGCGATCGCTTTTGCCAACCGCCCAGGTTTGGCTCAGGATGATGAGGTGTTAGCGGAAATTGAAGCGGCAATGCAGGATACGGATCCACTTGTGCGGGAGGTAGCGATTCTGACCACCGCTCAACTTCATCGATTCCGCGCCATTCGCGTGGCAGATCTTGACATCGTTCATGAATCCGTACAATATCTATCCCGAATGACACATCCTTCGGTGGTTCCGATCCTCATAGAAATCCTTGAAAACCCTCGCACAGGATTTTTTATCGAAGAGGGCGAGACGATCGAGAGCAATAACGATCGCTCACGCATGGTAGCGTTATTACGCTTAGTCGAATGGCACACAGCCGATGCCAAGGTTGCGATTCAAGGTAGACAATTTGATCGCGATGAGCACATCGTTAAAGCTTCTGATCGAGCGCTTGAATTATTTCCAGGGTCATGGTCAGGACCCTTAAAAGGTACAGGTTCCCTGGAAAATGTTTCATGAGAGGGGAAATTGGGTGATTAAATGATACCCTTGCTGATTATGGCAAGGGTGGATGGATTGCGAACTCGATAATAGGGAAGTACCCTTGACATAACTTATACTTTCCGTATAATTTGGACCGTAGTAGAGAACAATTGTAAATGGGTTTAAGGTAGCGCTTGAGGAGAGATGGAGCCTCATGCGCTAGTTTTGCTATGCCTGTTGAGTAGCACGTTTGTTCGATTTTGATCTGTCGTGTCGTTTGTTGTAGGATAATTCTATATCTGATACGGAGGGTTGTTGGTGGAAGCAAAAGGATTTCGAGCGCTACGAATCAGTTTGGCTTCTCCTGAGACGATTCACAGCTGGTCCTATGGTGAGGTTCTCAAGCCGGAGACGATCAACTATCGCAGGCTTCGCCCAGAGAAGGATGGCCTTTTCTGCGAAGCCATATTCGGTCCAACAAAGGACTGGCAGTGTTACTGTGGGAAGTACAAGAATATTCGCTTCAAGGGGATAACGTGTGAGAAGTGTGGCGTTGAAGTTACGCGCTCTTCTGTACGTCGGGAGCGTATGGGACACATCACTTTGGCGGCACCGGTTGCACATGTATGGTATACGCGTCGTGTGCCATCCTACCTCGGGTTGTTATTAGACGTTTCACGACGTAATTTAGATCGTGTCCTTTATTTCGCCCAATATGTTGTAACCAATGTCGATGAAGATGCCCGTCGTAAGGCGGTAAAGCGCATCGAGGACGAGATCGGACGTTTGGACCGCGAGCAGGAGGATGCGATCAAGGGGAAGATCTTGGAGATTAAAACCTCGCGGAAAGAACGCTTGGATGAACTCAAGGAAAGGAAGCGTGAAGTTAAGGAGGCCTACGACGAAGAGGTTGCGGCCAAGATCGATCCTGTTATCCGAGAGGGTCAGCGCCTTGAGCGGACACTTAGTGAGAAGCTTGAAAAGACGATTCGCGTCCCGATAGAATTCAAGGCTACCAAGACATTGGTTGCCGATAAAGGGGAGATGATCGGGAAAGATCACATCAAACGTGTGCAGAAAGCAGTAAAAGAGCAATTGGAGGGAATTGAGGCCGGACTCAAGGAACAGCGAGATCGTGAGCTTAACCATATCAAGATGCAGGAGGAAGAGGTCAAGGCAGAAACCGATCTTGAGCTTGAAGCTGCACGCGAGATGACCGATGAAACAAGTATTGCCACTCGTGAGGAGTTAAAGCGCGATCGTGAAGAAGTGCTTGGGCTTCACCCGATGATGTTCCTGGGCGAGAGCCGATATCGCGAGTTGAAAACCAAGTGGGGCCAAGTCTTCAGAGCTGATATGGGCGCAGAAGCGTTCTATGAAATCCTGCGTGAGTTGGATCTTGACAAATTGGCCAAGGATCTCTGGGACGAAGTGCGTACCACACGAAGTAAACAGTACAAGAAGAAAGCAACCAAGCGATTGAAGGTCGTGGAAGCCTTCCGTCGATCTGGGAATCGACCGGAGTGGATGGTGCTCACGGTCCTACCTGTCATCCCGCCAGATCTACGTCCCATGGTTCAGCTAGATGGCGGTCGCTTTGCTACTTCGGATTTGAACGATCTATACCGCAGAGTAATCAACCGCAACAATCGATTAAAGCGTTTGGTTGAGCTTGGCGCACCTGATGTCATCGTTCGCAACGAGAAACGTATGCTCCAGGAGGCAGTGGACTCTTTGGTGGACAATGNNNTCGCCGCGGCCGTCGTGAGCTTAAATCACTAAGCGATATGCTCAAAGGCAAGAAAGGTCGCTTCCGCCGTAACCTGCTGGGCAAACGCGTTGATTACTCTGGGCGGTCGGTGATCGTAATCGGACCCCATCTGAAGCTCTATCAATGTGGATTACCTAAGACGATGGCACTTGAGTTATATCGACCGTTCGTGATTTCGAAGTTAGTTTCCTATCTATATGCCGCCAATGTCAAAGGAGCGAAGAGGATCATCGAACGTGAACGACCCGAAGTTTGGGAAGTTCTCGAAGAGGTGATTAAAGACCGGCCGGTATTGTTGAACAGAGCACCAACGCTACATCGTCTCGGTATCCAAGCCTTTGAGCCTGTCCTGGTTGAGGGTAAGGCCATTCAGTTGCATCCCTTGGTTTGCGCTGCATTCAATGCCGACTTCGATGGCGATCAAATGTCGGTCCATCTTCCCCTCTCTGAGAAAGCCGTTCGTGAAGCACGTGATTTGATGCTCTCCACAAAGAATTTGCTCAAGCCCGCGGATGGTGAGCCGATCGTCGGACCGACCAAGGATATGGTTCTCGGTGTTTATTACTTGACCATGGAGGTCGAGGGGAAAGAACATATCGGTGCGGGAAGAGCCTTCACAGATATTGATGAAGTGGAAATGGCTTATGCCCTAGGTCAAATTGCCCTCCATGCCCCCATTCGGCTTAAAATTGAGACCAGGTATGACGACGAGGGTCAACGCCTCGAGGAAGCTGAATTTCGATTGATCAACACGACTGTTGGGCGAGTTCTCTTCAATCGTGTCTTGCCCGATGAGTTACGGTTTGTCAATCGCGTGCTGGATAAAGGTGCTATACAAGAATTGGTTAGCGATATCTACCACCTACTTCGTGAGGAGGGTACTCCGGCGATTGTTGATGCGATTAAAGATATTGGGTTTGCCTATGCAACACGGTCGGGAGCCACGATCGCTGTGTCGGATATTACCGTTCCACCAGATCGAGAAGCGATTATCAATCGAACACTGGAGGAAGCAGAAGCAGTACGGTTGGATTATCAGCGAGGGCTGCTAACCGAACAAGAGCAGGTAGAGCACATTATTGAACTATGGCAACAAACAACCAACGAAGTAGCTGATGCTGTGCGTGAAGGGATGGACCCCACGGGTAATTTAAGCACCATGGCGATCTCGGGTGCTACCAAAGGCGGTTTTGGACCAATCTCACAGTTAGCCGGCATGCGTGGATTGATGGCAGATCCAGCGGGGAGGATCATCCCCTTACCCATCCGATCTAACTTCCGTGATGGTCTGTCTACATTGGAGTACTTCATCTCCACCCATGGCGCTCGTAAGGGTTTAACCGATACAGCCCTTCGCACCGCAGATGCGGGCTATCTGACACGGCGTCTGGTTGATGTCGCCCAAGATGTGATCATCAACGACGATGATTGTGGAACAGAACAGGGTATCTGGATCAGGCGTTCTGATGATGTCGCGGGACAGCAGTTCCACGACAGAATTATGGGTCGAGTGATTGCAAAGCGAGCAGCCGACCCAGAAACTGGCGAGGTGTTGGCGAAGAAAGGCGCAATGGTCACCCTAGAAATGGCTCGCAAGATGGGTGAATCAAATCTCGTCGAGGTTTTTGTACGCTCCCCGCTTACATGTGAACTTCAATTTGGATTGTGCAGGAAATGCTACGGCATGGATCTTGGGCGAGGAAAGATGGTCGAATCAGGAGCTGCAGTGGGTATCGTCGCGGCTCAATCAATCGGTGAGCCAGGCACGCAGCTAACCCTACGCACTTTCCATACGGGTGGTGTGGCTGCCGGTGGGGATATCACGACCGGCCTTCCACGTGTTGAGGAACTCTTCGAAGCCCGTAAGAAACCAAAAGGTGAAGCTGTTATTGCCGAGATCTCAGGCACCACTCATGTCGTCGCGCCTGAAGTGCCTGAGGGACCTCGTTCCGTCCAGATTATCGAAAGCCAATTGATAAAAGATGAATACTCCATTCCGGGGAACTGGGCTCTGAAAGTGGAAGATGGTACTGAAATCGGAGCCGGTGAGTTGATCGCTAAACGCGGCGAATCGACGATCGTTGCTAGCCACGGCGGCCGATTGAGGATCGAGGATGGTAAAGTAATCATCGCTTACGACCAAGTAGACGAAGCGGAGTACGACATACCGCCCAGTGCTCGCTTGCTGGTTAAGGATCGTGAAAAAGTACAAGCCGGTCAGCAGCTTACTGAGGGATCACTGAATCCTCACCGCATCCTGCGAATCCTTGGCCGCGAGGCGTGTGAATTGTATTTGCTCACAGAGGTTCAGAAAGTGTATCGTTCGCAAGGTCAAAATATCAACGACAAGCATTTCGAGGTCATCATCCGCAAGATGCTTTCGAAATCGCAGGTTACACAGCCAGGTGATACCGATCTATTGCCCGGTGATCTGGTTGACCGACGGTATTTAATGAGGCTAAACGAGCAAGTACTGCAAGAAGGTTTGTTACCGGCTCGTGCAATGCAGGTTCTCCTGGGCGTGACCAAGGCGTCCCTGAGTACGGAATCCTTCCTTTCGGCTTCCTCTTTCCAACATACGATCAAGGTCTTGGCAGGTGCTGCAATCGAGGGAAAGGTAGATTATCTCCGAGGGTTGAAGGAGAATGTGATCATCGGCAAACTCATACCTGCAGGAACTGGCTTTCCTGGCCCAGTAGTAGCCTTGCATGATGAAAGGTTGGATGGGGAGTTAGAGGTCGAAGTAGAGGCTGAAATCGAAGAGGTCGTACCACAGCCAGAAGCAATTGCTGCCGATTGACAGGCATAATCCGAGAAGCAGCATAAGAGGGATGTGGAGAAGGGATAAACTTACGGCTTAGGTGGGATTTAGCCTTAGGATCGGTTTCGTAGCGTAGGTTGAGGCCTGTGGCCACTGGAGCGTTGACAGGTTGATTCCTGACGGTTATAATGCCTCGTCCTGCCCCGCCTACTGTGGCTGGGGCGGATGTATGAATCGCCCCACTTCCTCGTCGGTCAGCATTGATACAACATGCCGGCACGACGGTGAAGCGAAGCTGGAGGTAAAGAATGAAGTACGCGGTACTCGAATCTGGCGGAAAACAATACATTGCTAGAGAGGGAGACGCCATCGAGGTCGATCGTTTGCAAGTAGAAGTTGGAAAGGCGATCGATTTTAAGGATATTTTACTGGTGGTTGATGATGGTAAGATCAATGTTGGAACCCCATATGTTAAAGGGGCCAAGGTTAGAGGCACAGTTGTCGAGCAGATCAAAGCACCGAAGGTCATTGTTTACAAGTACATCCCAAAAGAACGCTACCGAAGGAAGCGTGGTCATCGACAACGGTATACGAGAGTTGCAATCGATAAGATCACATTGACAACCCCGCGTAAAAGAACAACCACTGCGGAAGAGGGTGAGAAGCCCGAGGCGAAGAAACCCGCGAGGAAACCGAGAACAACCGCTTCTAAACCAAGCGCTTCCAAGAAGACGCAGGCTTCCCAACCAAGAACGAAGAAGAAATCGACGGCAACGAAGACAACTGCTTCGAGTAAGGCAAAAGCCACTCCTGCGAAGAGCACAAGAAAAACGAGAAGTCCAAAAGCAAGCGCGGGGACTAAGGACAAAACCCTTGATAAAGGGTAGGTAGTAGTGGAGGTAGATTATGGCCCACAAAAAAGGTGGCGGCTCAAGCCGAAATGGTCGAGATAGCCAATCAAAGCGACTAGGCGTTAAAAAATTCGGGGGTGAAAGTGTGCGTTCTGGGAATATCCTGGTCCGCCAAAGAGGTACGAAAATTCATCCCGGGATTAATGTCAGACGCGGCCGCGATGATACGCTGTTCGCGATCGCGGATGGCTATGTAGTCTACGATTATCTACGCAAAGGACGTAAACGCGTCAACGTCCTCCAAAGGTAATCATATGGTTAAATCAGATGTGAGCGTTACCCCGCCAACTGAGTCCTTCCCCGGGGATCAGCGAGCCAGGAACGGTCACAAATCGTCCGGGGAGGACTGTGAAACATGAGGAAAGACATACATCCGACATATTATCCCAACGCTACTGTTGTATGTGCCTGTGGAAATTCGTGGCAGACGGGTTCAACAGTTGAGGTCATCCAAACAGATGTTTGTTCTAAATGCCACCCATTTTACACGGGTGAACAGCGTATCGTGGATACCGAAGGACAGGTGGATCGTTTTTACAAGCGCTTGCAAGCTCGAGAAGAATATCTCCAAGAAATTGAGGAGAGGGTTGCCGAGAGAACTTCACCCGAGCTTCCCATCGTCGAACTTGAACTCGGCACTCGTCCCGAAGCAGCCTTGTCCAAGGCAGGAATAAAGACTGTCGGTCAAGTGATCGAGTTACTTCAGGATGGTGATGGATCATTAATCGCCATTGATGGTTTTGGACGAAAGAGTTTGGCAATTTTGAAACGATCATTGCGAAGACGCGGTTTCAAGCTTCCGGAAAAGGCTCTTGAAACGTAAGTAACTTGATCCGACTTGCATCAAGCCTACCCTGGTGTACACTTTGGACGGGTGCGTTTCACCTGTCCTATCTCTTTAAGCTGAACAGAATGAGAGCTTTATGAAACATTTCGGTGGCAGGGTGGAGATCATCGCTGGACCCATGTTTAGCGGAAAGACGGAGGAGCTAATCCGGCGGCTTCGTCGAGCGGAGATTGCTCGACAGAAAATTCAAGTATTCAAACCCAGCCTCGATAAGCGTTATGGAACGGAGAAGTTGGCTTCACATGCAGGTTCGGAGTTTAATGCTTCACCGGTCGATCAAGCTGGAGAAATCTTGAATCATATATTGGAGGGAACCACAGTCGTCGCGATCGACGAGGCACAGTTCTTCGACGATGAGATCACCTCGGTGGTCCAAGAGCTTGCTGACCGCGGGATACGCGTGATCGTTGCTGGCCTCGACACAGATTTTCGAGGCGAACCCTTTGGACCCATGCCAGTGCTTATGGTCCAGGCTGAACAAGTCGATAAACTCCATGCGATCTGTATCGTCTGTGGTGACGCCGCGCCACGTACCCAGCGATTGATCGATGGCGAGCCAGCGCATTTCAATGATCCTGTCGTCATCGTGGGAGCTAGCGAATTGTATGAAGCACGTTGCCGTGGTCACCATGAAGTACCCAGAGACGTACCCACTGAAGAAAACACCAGCCAGTAAGTGAAGGAAATTAAATTACTCTGAAGTATGCGTCGTATTTACTCCTAATCAATATCTCCTTCTTCATGGCAACTTTTAGTGTAGTTGAGGATTAATTGTGCAGGATTATCGTGAATTTCTCGATGAGATCCTGATTTCCGAGGAGCAATTACAAGCGCGCATTCATGAACTAGGGCAGGAGATCAGTCGTGATTATGCGGGTAAGGATCTGCTCTTGATCTGTATCCTGCGCGGGGGCGTGATGTTCCTTACCGATCTCATGCGCGCTCTTACAATTCGCCATCAAATCGATTTTATGGCTGTCTCCTCGTATGGTGCTGGTGCTCGCCATTCAAGCGGACAAGTCCGGATTACCCTCGACTTGACGACCTCGATCGAGGAGCGGGATGTCTTACTCGTCGAGGATATCATTGACAGTGGATATACGATCGCATCTGTCCTGGAACTTTTGCACGCACGACGACCGCGGAGCCTGAAGATTTGCACCCTGTTGGATAAAGCTGAAAGACGGAAGACGGACGTTCCTGTTCATTATTGTGGCTTTGTCATTCCAAATAAGTTTGTCTTTGGTTATGGGCTTGATCTCGACGAATATTACCGCAATCTTCCTTTTATCGGTGTCGTCCGACCGGATAAGTATCTGGCTCCGGATTAGTTCCTTTACGTGCCATGACCCCCAGAAAGCGACTTCCCGATTCGGTTTCAATTTTGGTCCCCCACCTGGTGAAGGATGCACCCATATGGTTCGTCGGGGGAGGAGTCCGCGACCATCTCCTGGGTCGAAAAACGTACGATTTGGATTTCGCGGTTGATGGCGATGCCATAGCCATTGCCAGGCGAATTGCAGATCATTTGGGTGGCTATTATTACACCTTAGATGAAGCGCGAGGGACTGGTCGAGTGATCCATGAAGATAGGTACGGACGGCGCCAAACTTTAGATTTTGCTCGTATCCGTGGGGATGACATCACCAGCGATCTCATCTCGCGTGATTTTACAATAAACGCGATGGCGATTAATTTGCTCGATCCTGACGAGTGGCTTGATCCAACTGCAGGGGTTAGAGATCTGAAGGATAAAGTTTTACGGGCATGTAGACCTGATTCGATATCTATCGATCCCATTCGGGCACTGCGAGCTGTTCGATTAGCCATCGAATTCGNNAGAATCCGAGACTTTGACTCAAATTCGAAAAGCACAAGAGCAACTTGGAGAAGCCTCGCCCGAGCGAGTACGGGATGAATTTTTCCAGATCTTCAACGAGCAGAGACCGGGCCGGGCAATACGATTGCTCCATCATCTGGGTCTGCTCTTCATCGTATTCCCGGAACTCAAGAACCTCGAAGATCTCACCCAACCCCCTCCTCATGCTTATCCAGCTTTGGAACACAGCTTGGCGGTGGTGGATCGAATGGGCGACATTCTGGCGGTATTGAAGACAAAACACGACCCTGAAGAAGCTGCTGAAATGTACCTGGCACAGGTTACACTACGCCTCGGCCGGTTTCGTGACCAACTTAACCATCACCTAAGCCGATCCCTGAGCAATACTCGAACGGTACGTGAATTGACTTTTCTTGCTGCGTTGTACCATGATGTTGGAAAATCCACTGCTCTAAGGGACCAGGGTGTTACACTCTCCCTCGAGGGGCATGAGAATATTGGCGCAGAGCTGATGGAACAGCGAGCAAGGGAGCTACGCCTAAGTAACAAAGAAATACATCGGCTAGGGCAGATCGTTCGTTATCATCAGGAACCCATAGCTCTTGAGCACTCGACCACCATTTCGCCTCGTGAGATTTTCAATTATTACCGGAAAACGGGAGAAGCAGGGATAGAGGTGGTTATCTTGTCCATGGCGGATTTCTTAGGGACCTATATCGCTCAGGCTCCCCAGATTGCATGGCAGACGAGAGTAGAGGTGGCGAGAACGCTGCTTGAAGCGTATTTTCACGCCCATGATCAATACATCGATCCCTCACCATTGCTGAGAGGAGACGAAATCATCACGATTTTTGAAATACAGNNCGGTTGGATGGTTGTTAGAACGACTCTTGGAAGCTCAGGCAGCTGGTGAGGTAAGAACACGGGAAGAAGCCCTTATGATTGTAGAAAGAGCGGTTGATGAACTTTCGCACGAAAAGTTAAGCGATTAAAAATCCGTAACCGTGGTTCGAGGGATTTGCCGGTTCTGAATGAAATGAGTTATTGGTATGGTAAGGATGACAAAATTGAAAGAAGCACCCCAAACAAGGAGAATTGGGTAACAGTGGGGCCATAGGCAATATCCCGTTCTTACATCATCTGTTCGATGATATACTATGGGACTTTTTTAGCGTGGTCAGGGAAAGATATCTGTCAAGAAGGGTTCATAAAAACAACGACAGCCATTCTTGTGGGAACAACCTCGGACAGGTAGTTCCGGCACTTGATCTTTCTGAAATTCCCCCTCTGCAGCACGACAAGCTGGGCAAGCATCATTGGCGACGATCAATCGAACTCGACCTACCCTTGGATTGGCTTGTAGTTTTGCCAATGCGACCGCTGTTGCTGAATGTTGTGAGAGATCAGCTCCACATTGTGCACATCGTAGGGCATCATCGGGTGATTGAGTATTGCAGAGGGTACAGGTACGCACGAGATGGTCCTCCCGAGGTTTTAGGTTTAATGGATTCTATCTTGAAGTGAGGGTATGTCAAATTATCATTATGGATCATCCTGTCTCAATAAAACCGATCGGTATTCACACAGTGATTGTAAACTTTCTTCAACCCAGCTTCATAATATGGCTCAGAGCAT
>JABAOF010008428.1_pt2 | contig 14691 bp, 10 predicted proteins | sample 7062171 | NCBI WGS metagenome assembly JABAOF01 (sample SAMN14538628, study PRJNA623070) | marine sediment metagenome | biome: marine biome [ENVO:00000428]; feature: marine pelagic biome [ENVO:01000023]; material: deep marine sediment [ENVO:00002113] | place: India: Gulf of Khambhat ...
AATGTCATCGCCTGGCCCCTGGCCTATTTTTTGATAAACCAGTGGCTGCAGAGGTTTGCCTATCGGATCGCTATGGGCTGGTTGATATTTATCTTGGCGGGAATAGTGGTCCTTATCCTGTCTCTTTTCACGATCAGCTGGCAAATCATCCGCGCGGCCACAGCCAATCCTGCGGATTCGCTGCGTTATGAATAAGCGATAAGAACAGAGAAATATCTATATAATTCCCTTCACATATTTTTTATGAATCTATCCAATGGATTCCCCGTTTATTGAATTTGTTTCTTTTGGCTTTTTTGCCGGAGACAGTGAAAAATGGTTTTAATCCACATATCGCAGGTGACATGTTTTCCCCGGTCTTTCCATTCATCGAGGATCCTTTCCCTTTGCATGTCTTCAAGGCTTTTTCCATTCATCATTTCTCTGCGGACGATTTCAACCGTTGAGATCAACATCTCTTGGTAGGCTTTCAGATCTGAGATATTACCATCTTCGAGATGCCCTGAAATTATTCGTACATCCTGCGGCATTATTTTGATGATTTCCTGCAAATTATCAGCAAATTGCTCGACATCTCCTCCATGATCATAGTCAATGGGAGGAAAATGATTGGAGATATAAAGGTCACCAATATGGAGGATATTGGCGTGTCTAAAATAAACGATCGCATCCCCTTCCGTATGACCATTGGGCATGTGGATAATTTCGATTTCTTCTCCATTGAAGTTGATTTTCATACGAGACGAAAATGTTAAATCGGGCAAAGCATATTCAGGATAAGCCTTGAATTTTTCCCCAAAGAAAGATATTTCCTGCCTTTCTGAAAGAGCCTGCCTGACGCTGTGATGCGCAATTATGGCGGCATCCTTTCCGAAAAACAGATTCCCGCCACAATGATCATGATGCCAATGTGTATTGATGATGAATTTGATTTTGTCGCTGCCGAGTTTATTTAATTCCGGTTTTATAGCCTTCGCCAGTCCTTCTGGCGCATTATCTGAAAGCAAAACACCATCCGGGCCAACCAACGCAATCCAATTGTTTACGCCGGAATTCATTTTATACAGGTTGGTGTGAAGCGCTGTCACTTCGATGGCAGGTTTTTCACCCTGGATGAAATAAGAATTTGGCAACAGGATCATAATGAAAAAAAACAGGAGTGTTATTTTCTTTCGGATCCCAAATAGATGTGTTTTACCAACTGTGAAGTTCTTCGCCTGCATCCGTAAAACATCCCGGTTGCCGTTTCTCTGACTGGCAAATAATAGATATTTCCTCTGCTTCATTATTTTTCCCCATATCGCCAATTTATAGACCAAATAATCACAGTTATAAGAGTCCTCGATAATCAGATTTGCCTGATTCATGAGTCCATTAGATAGTTATATCTATAATATTATATAATAACAACTTAGAGTATATTTTTAAATTTTTTTTGTTAAGTATGAGGAATTTGTCGTAAGTCTTGCTTAGGTTCACCCCAAAAAATTTTTCTCTCTGTACTTAATGAACCACGCTAAAAAAAGACTTGACTTTTTTTACAACTGTATTATATTATTAATACAGTAATACAAAAGGATAAAAATGATCGAGATAGATACATCCAGTTTCATTCCTTTTTATGAACAGATTAAACAGCAAATTAAGAGCCGGATTTCTCTAGGAATATTGAAACCTGGCGAGCCGCTCCCATCCATCCGAGAACTGGCTACTTTACTCATTATCAATCCCAACACAGTCGCCCGTGCCTACAGAGAACTCGAAAAAGAGGGATTTATTTACACACGAAAAGGAAAAGGCTGCTTTGTCACAGACGATTCCACAACACTGATCAGAAAGGAGCGTACTGTGATTCTCAACCAGGTTTTTGATGAAGCCATCGGAGAAGCCAAGAAGCTCAATCTGTCTTCTAGCGAGATAAAAAAGATTTTTGAACGAAGGCTCAGCTTAAAATCGGAAAGCAGGAAAAAGGGGGAAAGAAAATGAACGGAATCCTGACCATAAAAAATCTTTCAAAAAGCTTCGGCAAAAAAAAGGTTCTGGAAAATTTCAACTTAATCGTGGAAAAAGGAAAAGTCTATGGTCTCCTGGGCATAAATGGGGAAGGCAAGACGACGCTCATTCGGATGATCATGGGTGTCATACCTCCTGACAACGGAGAAATCTTCTTCAAAAACAAAAAGATCAGTTTCCGGGATGACTCTTATAAAAAGGAAATCGGCTTCATTGCCGAAGAGTCCATCTTTTACAGCTGGATGACCATCAAGGAACTGCTGAGTTTCAATGCATCATTCTATCCGAAATGGAACGTGCCAAAGGCGAATGACTACCTGGAGAAATTTTCCCTCGATCCAAAAACTAGAATAAGGAACTTGTCCAGGGGGATGAAATTAAAGCTGGGGCTTATTGTGACATTGGCTTCAGAGCCTGAGCTTTTAATACTCGATGACCCCACATCAGGCCTGGATGTGCCGACTCGTCACGATTTTCTCAAAGAAGTCATAAAAGAATTATCCGAGGCTGGAACAACTATTTTGTTTTCGACACATATTGTCCATGAGATCGAAGGAATCATCGATAACCTGGGAATCCTCAGATTCGGGAGCCTCATCCTGGATGAGGATTATCATGAGCTCAAGAATTCCTGTATGCGCGTCTTGCTGACCAGTGAAGAATCTCTGGAAGACAAGATAAAGATCGATGGAATCGTAGTCGAAAAAACCAACGGAAATCAGATAGATTTGGTTGTCTATCCTTGGACTGAAGAGAAAAAACAAGTCATCGAGAATCTCAATCCCACGAGCATGGAGATTAAACCACTCAACTTGGAAGAGATTTTCATAAGCTTCGTTTCATAGAGAAGAAAAAAGGGAGGAATCCATGTTTTTAAAAATATTATTGAAAGAATGGCGGGAGAACATACTCGTTTTTTCATTGGCTGTTATTTTAATGCTGGCTTTAATAGTTCTGAACCTGACTGACCTTAAAGAACTCACCCTAAATTTTTCAGGGATGTTTTTAATTTTCTTTCTTCCTTTTGCAGCACTGTTGATTGGATCCAGCGGCTTTTATTCGGAATTCAAAGACAATGCTTGGGTCTATCTATTTTCTCGCCCCATCAAAAAAGAGGTGCTCTGGGCCCTCAAATTTATATCTCTTTTGAGCATTCTGCTGGCCATTTTTTTGATGTTTTTCATAGCCAGACAATTCCTGCCCGGGCTCAATGAAGTCCTCGATAATTTTGCTTTTCCTCAAGAATTTCGTGGCATTCTGTCATTCTCGCTGTATTTTGTTATTCCTCTGGTTGCGTTTGTGATTTCCTTCTCAATCTCAATTTTATACGACAAGCAGTTCGTCATTTTTTTTATTTCTGGTCTCATCGGAACAGGGTTGATGGTCATTTATCAACAGTATCTTTTTTTTATGGAAAGGGTCTATTACTACCCCGGCAGTTTCAAGATTTTTTCGTTGTTCATAGCTTTGAGCTTTATTCTGGCTTCTTTAATCACCTTCGTAAAATATGATTTCTCTCAAATGGGCAAGAAGATTATGACTTTTTCCAAATTAGCAGTTCTCTTTTTAATCGGTTCCCTGGTCCTCAGCACGATTGGGATCGCCAAAGGCGACCTTTTCACTGGGAGCAAGGACTTCTTTGCATTCTCTTCTTTGAAATATGAGGGGGATGTGTATACATATGCCTACCAGCGTGGAATATCGAGAATCATTAAATACGATTCAGGGACTGACAGAATGGAAAAGATAAGTGATAAATCTTCTCATACACGTACTCGGTTCTCGATTGGCGGGGAAAACATCATTTATCTTAGAGAAGCCCGATTGCCTAAGAAATACTGGCTGAATAATATCTGGGTTGTCACCATAGATGGGACTGCAGAGAAGGCGCTGGTCGAGATAGATAATCCGAATTCTCCTGTTTACAACCATGAGATCTTGGATGGTATTCTTCTGTCTTCTGATGGGGAAGAGGTGATTTTTCTCACCTATTCATTTGATAAAGATACACAGAAAAAAGTCATCATAGTCTGGTGGATGAACATGAACGGCTCCGTTATAAAAAAGAAAAAACTGGAGTTCCCCAGAAATTATTGGGACTTTCAACTCCTTGCCTGGTCAGAGCCTGAAAATCATCTTATTTTAATGTACAAAATTAAATCGCAGACTTTTAAACCGAGAGCGAAAAGAGTCGTACTCGTTAACCTGGAGAATGAGTCGCAGCGAACCATATGTGAAAATGTGATAGAAGGGATCTCTACGCTCAGAACTTCTCCCACAGGTGATCATTTAGCCTTTGGCTCGCGCGGGGAACCAGATGGCAAAGAACGACTGATTATTTTCGATTTGATGACTCTAGAAAAGAAGACGGTCTTCGAAGCAGATTTGTTGAAACTCTGGGCAGTGAAGTGGAGCCAGGATGGCAGGAAAATCCTATTTTCCAGAACGAATGAGCTATGGGCCTACTTCCTGGATGAGAATAGATCCCGGAAAGTCAGTCAGAGAAATTATGGCTATGAAGTTGGATTTGACTGGCTGGCTGATAATGAAAGACTTATTCTTATGGTTCCTATTGATGGGGAGTATCATCTGAGTGTTTTGAGCGAAGATTTTAAGGAAGTGAAAAGAATAAAAATCCCTTATCCTGTCGAAGGTCCGGTATTCGCATGGGGCTTGAATAATACAGTCCTTTTAAAGTTTCGGATGAGCCCGCTTTTTCGCCTTGACCTCGAAACCGAGAAGTGGAAAAAAGTTTATTAAGAAAAGAAAACAGTAAAGGGGGGATTGATGAAGATGAATAGAAACATTTGTTCATGTCTGATTTTTTTCAGTTTTGTTTTTTTGTTTTTCTTGCTTTCTAACCACGAGGTAATTGGAAGAGAACCGGTCTGTATTCAGAGCTCTGAGGAAGTTAAAATTATTTCCAACCCGAAAACCCCCTCCCCAAGAGATGGCGTAAAAATCAGAATCGTATTCAAGGAAGAACTTTCCATAGGAGTAGAGGAGGGGGACGAGAATTACATGTTCGGCGGCCGCGTTTATTTCAACACGGATGATGAAGGAAACATATTCGTCAATGATTGGGATAGGAAGAGAATTCAAAAATTCGATCCTCAAGGCCAGTATCTCCTCACTATAGGCAGAAGAGGACGAGGCCCGGGAGAATTTGTCAACGCCTGGAATCCGAGGTTTGATCAGGACGGGAATCTCTATGTTTTTGACCTCAGCAACCGCCGGGTTTCTTTTTTCACCACAGAGGGTGAATATTTAAGCCAGATTTCATTCCCTCAAGGAATGTCAATTCATTATATCATCTCCAACGGATTATATTTTTCTGCTCAATCCAGGATTCTGAATGACTCAGATGTTTTTAGCTACACGTATACATACGGTTTATTCGATAAGGACTTGAACCAACTCGCTGAAGTCCACAGCCAGACTACAGAAAGAAAAAGAGATACAAGGTCCAGAGCTCATTATGTGGCTAATATATACAGCGATGATGCCTATGATCCTGAACTCACATTTTTAATGGGTGAAAACGAATACATCTATTTAGGATACTCGGAAAAGTATGAAATAAAAATTTTCAGTCCTGAAGGCAGGTTAGTGAAAATCATCCAGAGAGAATACGAGCCTATCAAAATAGGAAAAAAGCACAAAGAAAACTTCATTAAATATCTGGAAGATGAGTATTTCCGTATTACACCGAGAGATCAATCAATAAAAAAAGATATCATTCGGTTATTAAAATATCCAAAATACTTACCGGCTTATCAGACTTTCACTCTGATGGAGAATGGATGGCTGTTTGTGGTTGTGGATTCTGGCGAAGAAGATGCCAAGCTGATTGACCTATTCGACCAGGATGGGAAATATATCGCCCAGTTCACAACCTCAGTTTCGACAGACAGGCTGATCTTCAAAAACGGAAAAGCTTATGCCATAGACACGGTAAACGACTTCCGCTATGTGAAAAGGTACAGCTACGAAATCCAGGAATTCAGAAACAACGAGTGGGTCAGAAAGAAATAATCCAAATCCAGTAGATTCTTTACGCTATGAATGAGGCGAAAAAAAGAAATGAATGAAGCCATCTTCACTAGATAGAGTATAAAAACTACTTAACAGCGCCCTCCTAAGTTGTTGTAATATAAAAAGATAGGGAATAATTGTGGCGGTTAAAATGAATAATACATTTGAAAACGCCAATGATGTATATCATTTTTCAGTTGTACTAGTCACGCAACCTTACGCAGTAAAGTAGCGTATTAAGAGATAAAGAGATTATCTTATGAGTGAATTCGCTAGGTGGAGATCTTCAAAATAATTTGATGGGAACCCTAGCCGAATTTTTAGAAGTCAAGGGAAGGAGTCCAGTTGATCACAGGAGAAGAAGCAGCATGAAAAAATTACTCATGACTTTCCTATTCGGAATGACTTTTCTGTGTTTGATTTCCACTTCAGTTTCCTTCTGCCAGGAGGAGGAAACAGACATAGAAGAGTTGAAGAAAATGGCCCCAAAGGTTTTTATCGACTGCGGCATGTGCGATATCGATTACATACGGACAGAAATCACGTTTGTGAATTATGTCCGTGACCGAAAGGAGGCGGATATCCATATTCTGGTCACGTCTCTGCGAACAGGAGCCGGAGGAAGAGAATACACGATTGCGTATATCGGACAGAATAAATTCGAAGGTGTCAACGACACACAGAAATATTTCACAGAACAGACTGACACTCAAGATGAAATCAGAGAAGGCATGGTTAAAGCTATGAAGGTGGGGCTGATGAGCTATGTTGCCAAAACACCGATAGCCAGCCGAATAGATATATCTTATCGTGAGGAAGTCAAGCCAGCCGCAGTGAAGGATAAATGGAATTATTGGGTGTTCCGAATCAGCGGAAGCGGGCATATTAGAGGTGAAGAATCCCTCAAATACAGATCACTGAGAGGCTCATTTTCTGCAAGTCGTGTGACCGAAAAATTAAAGATTCAACTCTCCGCATCCGGGAATCATAACAGGGAAGAATTCAAATATGACGATGAAGTAATCGTTAGCACTAGAGACAGCTGGTATCTCAGTGGCTTATTCGTCAAAAGTCTGAGTGAACATTGGTCAGTTGGTTTTTTTCTCTCAGCCGAATCCTCAACCTATAATAACATAGATTTTTCCTTTGTTCCTCAACCAGCCATCGAATACAACCTCTTCCCGTATTCGGAATCGACAAGAAGGCAGCTTCGTTTTCTGTACAGAATCGGTTATAACTCCGTTAGATACAGAGAAGAGACGATCTATGACAAAATGTCAGAAAATTTATGGAACGAATCCTTATCCGTCACGTTTGATATCAAAGAAAAATGGGGCAGCATCAGCACCACTCTTGCAGGGTCGCATTACTTTCATGACTTTAGCAAATACCATCTGACACTCTTCAACATCATCAATCTCAGACTGGTTAAAGGGCTCAGCTTCTTTGCTTTTGGAGGAGGCTCAAGGATTCACGACCAACTGGCATTGGTTAAAGGGGAAGCATCGCTGGAGGAGGTCTTGCTCCGGCGAAGAGCACTTGAATCAAGTTATGATTATTTCTTCTCCGTTGGGCTGAGTTTCACCTTTGGGTCTATTTTCACAAATGTAGTCAATCCGCGTTTTGGGTCAAGTGGCTACGGCGGAATGTCTATCATAATCGATTGAGGAGATGGATATGAGAAAAGTGCGACAGATCATAAGAGTGGCTGTACTCCTCTATTCTTTCTGTTTATTTGTTCCTTGTGTTTGTGCACAAACAGAACAAGCGGACGCGGATGCGAGCAAAAAGGATGCCCCTAAAGTTTTCATTGATTGTGAAATGTGGGATCCTGTTTTTATCAAGGAGGCCATCGGGTTCATTACATGTGTCGAAGATTCCAAGGAGGCTAATGTCTGGCTGATCATCACATCTCAAGAGACAGAGCCAGGCGTTATGGATTACACCATTTCATTCAGAGGAAAGAACGAATTCGAGGGCGACAATGATGAATTGAAATACCAGGCAGAAAAAGACAAGGAGGAGGAAACTGTTAAGACAGAGATTCTCAATATCATAAAAATGGGCTTGATGCGATACGCTGGGAAAATGCCGATTTCCAGCCGAATCTCCATCGGATTTATTGATAAAGTGAAACCAACAGATGTGGAGGACAAGTGGAACTTCTGGGTTTTCAGCCTCAGTTTAAACACCTTTTTAAACGGAGAAAAAATCTACAAGAGTGGAATGTACAGTGGATCCTTCTCGGCAAACAGAGTGACGCCTGAGTGGAAGATCAGGATGAGTCTGAGTGGAATGACCAGCAAAGATAAATTCACTTTAGGAGATGAGGTCTTTGAGAGCACCTACGAAAGCTACGGTTTTAGTGGACTGGTTGTTAAGAGCATCAGTGAACATTGGTCAGTGGGTGCGTTTTTATCCATCAATTCGGCAACATACTCCAATGTTGAATTGAGCATAAATCCTGCTCCGGCTATCGAATACAACCTCTTCCCTTACTCTGAGTCAACGCGCCGAGAGCTCCGATTTCTGTACAGAATAGGCTACAAATCAGTCAGGTACAGAGAAGAGACAATCTACGAGAAAACCTATGAAAATTTGTTTCAGGAGTCTTTGTCTGTAATATTCGAGCTCAAAGAGAAATGGGGAACTTGGAGCATGTCTGTTGAAGGCTCGAACTATTTTCATGACTTCAAGAAGAACCGACTGAGGTTGTCTGGAGAATTGTCTCTGAGGCTTATCAAGGGGCTAAATTTTGATATTCGTGGCAATTACAGGAGAATTCGTGACCAGCTGGCTCTGCCCAGGGGAGAAGCCTCATTAGAAGAACTCCTTCTTAGACTCAGAGAACTTGAGACAAAGTACAGTTATTATATATCTATGGGTTTAAGTTACACTTTCGGGTCAACACGCAGCAAGGTAGTCAATCCTCGTTTTGGAGCTGGGGGAAGAAGCATAAGCATACATTTCTAATTTATCCCCTTTTTAATTTTCAATTATCTAACGTGGATTATTCACGAGTCGAGGTTGCCTCAGACTCTGTTGCGAAGAGCGTAGCGAATGTGGCAATCTCATGTTGGTCGCGGAGAATGATGAGTTCACCACGCTCTCTTCGATTGCTCGTGATGCTGTGGTCGTCCACCGCTCTTGCGCTGTAACGAACTAGACATCGTTGCGAGGAGAGAAGCGACAGTGGCAATCTCGTGAAGTTAGCGATACACTATGAGATCGCCACGCTTTGCTCGCGATGACAATTTCACTAAGCCTGAAGGGGAAAAGATGCCGACATATGATGATCAGTTATCCTTTAGAGATTTTTTGTAGGTAGTGTCGGCAGATATTATGAATAATTCAGGTTAATAAAAACACAAACATTGTTGAATTGGATTGTTCTGCACTCATTTTTTCCTAAGAGAAATATTTGATTGCATGATGATAAAAGGTTAACATTAAATAGATGGCTCTAAAGACGTTTAGTCTTTTTTTGACCGTAATCCTGACATCTTCATTGTTCGGGGGGACAAAATCAGAAATGAAAGCAAAAACAATCAATTTGCCTAAATCTGTGGGGGCCTGGACAAGGCCTGATTCACCCCAAAGAGTCACATCTCAAAATATCTTTGACTACATGAATGGGGCAGGAGAACTCTATATAGGCTATTGGTTTGACCATCTCGAGGTTTATGAGTATACGTCCAGCCAGGAAGATGAAATCCTGGTGGAACTGTATTTTATGGCCACTTCAGATGATGCTTTTGGCTTACTTTCTCTGGATTGGGGAGGTGAGCCTGTAACTTGGAGTGGTTCGGCTCAGGATGGAAAAAAACAAGCCCAATCTCATTTGATTCGGGCTCTTTATGGCGAAGGGCTGTTGCGCATTTGGGCGGATAATCTTTATGTCCGGGTTATGGCCACCCGAGAAACTCCAGCTTCACGGAAAGCTGTGCTTGCCCTGGGAAAAGCCATCACTGCAGACCAGAAAAATCCTCAGCAGCCTAAGCTGGTGGAAGCGCTCTCTCTTCGAATGAGTCCGGATTGGAAGCTACGGAAAGACAGGATGAGTTTTTTCCGTTCTTATCTTGTCTTGAACTCAATTTATTATCTAAGCCAACAGAATATTCTCCAACTCAATCATTCAACAGAAGCCGTGACAGCCCCGTATACGAAAACGACTGAAACTGGGGATGATAAACGCATTCAATTCCTTCTGGTTAAATATAAAAATCCGGAGCGGGCAAGAAATGCGCAGGACCAGTTTCATGATACATACCTGCCTGAACACAAGAAAGATAACAAGCCGGATTCAGCGGTTAGAAATCCAAGCACTTTTGAAGTCGAAGAGGGCTGGTTGGGATATCAATTGAAAGGCCAATATCTGGCCATCGCATTTGATTGTCCTAACCAGGAATCTGCTCAATACATAATTCATCAAAATGTATCAAATCTACCAAAGATGGAGGAATAGCATGACAAAGAAAAAAGGAGCTTTAACTCGAAGAGATTTTATCCGGGGAACGGTCGGCGCTACTCTCGGCACATCTTTAGTTGGACTCAAATGGTCTAAAGCAGAGGGGGCGGCAGCCGGCTCGAGTTTAGTGACAATTGTCCGAAATGAAAACGCCATGGATGCCGCAAATAAGGTGAACTCAGGCGTCTTGAAGAAAATGCTCGAGCAGACATTGATTAAATTCACTGGAGAGAAAACCGTCAAAGATTCGTGGCTCTCACTGGTCAAACCAACCGACAAGATTGGATTGGTCCCAACTCCTCATCTCAATCCGACTCATGATGAAGTGACGGATGCGGTCAAAGGCTCATTGGTAGATTCCGGTTTTCCGGAAGCGAATATCACGTTGGCCCAAGGTGGCCCAGATAAGCCCAAAGCCTGCACCGCTTTGATCGCACTTCCTGCCCTTAAGGCTCACTGGTTAACTGGTCTTGGCACTGTCATGAAACTTTACATCTTGTATTCGGGTAATGCGCGCCAATATCATGAACAGAACAACGCCAAGCTGGGCGAAACCTGGAATCTTCCCTTTGTCAAAGGAAAGACAAAGCTTGTCCTGGTCGATGCGCTTCACCCCCTATTCGATAAAGGACCTCAGGTTGATCCCCGATACAAATGGGCGTATAACGGTTTGATCGCCGGGACAGATCCTGTGGCTGTCGACACTGTTTGTTTGAAGATTATTATGAACAAAAGGGAAGCCACGCGGGGTGAACCCTGGCCGATCTCCCCACCACCTCTTTGTGTCGAAGCGGCAGATAAAGAATATGGCCTGGGCACCAGCCAGATGGAAAATATTAAGGTTGAAACCTACGGCTGGAAAGAAGGATTACTGCTCTAGAAAATTTAAACATTTGGGAATTGGTGTACGTGCTCAGGAATTAAGCAACATTTTTTGGATGTCATTGCGAACAGAGTGAAGCAATCTCCTAGTTGTGTCATTGCGAACAGAATGAAGCAATCTTCTAGTTGTGTCATTGCGAGGAACGTAGCGACGTGGCAATCTCATTAAAAGGAATCTTCATTCCCGCACTAATATAATTTCTCTTTACGAGATTGCCACGCTTCGCTCGCAATGAAAAAGGTATGAGAGTGCCATGCTTAGTCCGTATGTCAATAAAGGGTGGTCAGGTCTCTATCTCCCATTGTTTTCTGGTAATCCTTTAAAAAAGTCTTGAAGATAGGAATTCGAAACCTTTTTTTTCCATTTCAAAGAAGAGCCCATCTCAAGTGGAGTGATGAGCAATCAGGTGTTCACTGGAGAGGACACAAGTACAACTTGGAAAGAAAATTTTCGCTTGAGATGCGTCCATTCCCCCTGGCTTTTCTTTGGCACAAATTTTGCTGTTTATGATAATGGTAAGTATAGCGATACAGCTGGAATTTCGATTGAAGACGCTGAGCAGGACTGGCTGAGTTTTATCGGTTGAAAAAAATGAGAATTGATGACATGCGGTCTCAATTGTCTTCGTTCAGGAACATTGGTGACACTTTTGAATTGATAAGAAGTCTTACCTATGGTATGTATGAATGGATAGGTTTTAAAGAGATGGAAGGGAAGAGGGGCGCATCAAGACCTCTATTGAAATCCCGATCCGCGCTTCACAGAATAAAAAGGAACGAGAAATGAGAAAATTGTCTTTAATCTTAATGCTTGGAGCCTTAATGATCCTGGCTTTCCCACAAAACGATACAACTCTGGAGTATACCATAATTCAGCTCACTGACAACACATACCGGGATCGTGAACCTCAGCTCAATGATAACAATGATGTGGTCTGGATGGGCTTTGACGGGAATGATTACGAAATATACATGTATGAATGGCTTATCGATTGGGTCTGGCAAATTACAGATAACTCATACGATGATGTCAATCCCAAAATAAACAATAATGGCGATATTGCCTGGCAGGGAAGAGATGGCACTGAGTATCAGGTTTTATTCTATGAAAACGATACAGATACGATATGGGAAATTTCCAGCTATGATTCCGGGTCCCATTATAATGCGATGGAGCCTGATTTAAACGATGACGGCGACATAGTTTGGGAAGAATACGATGGGTTTGTCTACAACATTTTCCTTTATAAAAACTCCACAGGAGATATTTTTCAACTGACCACTGACATCGCTGCGAACAATTACAATCCCAGGATAAACGATTACGGAGATGTCACCTGGTTCAGGCATTACAGTGATTCGATTCTCACTTTTTATGATTATTATTATGTCATGGTCTATGACGACTCAACAAATTCGAGCTTTAATGTTTGGCTGCAGACGATTCCCCTTGTGGAGGGCCTGTCAGATATCGATGACGTGGAGCCGAAGATTAACAATAATTCACAGCTTGTCTGGTCTGCCTATGATTCTTCCTTAACAGCGGATGAAATTTATTATTACGATGTTCTCGCTACAGAATTCATCCAGATCACTGATAACGATTATTCCGACCTCTTTCCCGATATAAATTCAGACGGTGATGTGACCTGGTTAGGCTACGACTCTGATGCGGATTGGGAAGAAATTTTGCTCTACAGACGTGACACTGGAGATGTAGAGCAAATCACCAACACGGCCGAGGAACCCTACTGGGCTCCGACCATGCCGCAAATTAGCGATATCGGCTATGTGACGTTCCTTGCAACCGAGGCCAGCCTGGTGAACTGGAACCTGGAAATTTATGTTTATGACGGCTCACAAATCTTGAACATTTCTGATTCTGATGACAACGAGTACTTTCCCAGGATTAACAGCATCGGGAACGTTGCCTGGGCTGCGGATGTAGACGCAGACGATGATGAAATCTTTCTCGCCACCTTGCCCGAAGAAGAGGATGGAGAGGAAAACGGTGACGGAGATGGAAGCTCTCTCGACTGTTTCATCGCCACAGCCTGCTACGGCACACCCATGGCTGATGAGGTCAATATTCTTCGAGATTTCAGGGATCGATACTTAATGAGAAATCCCGTCGGCAGGGAATTTATCCGCTTTTACAATAAATACGGACCCAAGGCGGCAGACTTCATCCGCAATAAAGAGCCGCTCAAGAAAATAATCCGCCTATGTCTAAGGTCTTTCGTCTGGGCAATAAAAACAATAGGGCTCACATCCTAATTTCTTACATTTATTTTCAGCAACTTTGCACGCGAAGTTTGCATTCTTACCTGAAATCAGTAGATAATCCTGTATGATAAAAATCCATATAATAGATAAATAGTATGGACCTTGATGAGATTATTCTTGCTTTGGTAAATCTGGGCCTCGAATTTGGATTTACCGTTTTATCTTACTAAATTCCTCAGTCNNTGAATCCGAAGCCTCAAAGGCTTATAGGAGACAGGAATATGAAGAAAATTTCAGGGCGTTTCATACTTTTCGTTTTCCTGATTATAACATTATTCTCGTTTTCAGAATGTCGAACCGATTCGGATGAGCCAGAAATTTCAAGTACTGAGGAATTCTCAGTTGTAGAGACCACGATTGCTGAGATTCATCAGGCCATTCAATCCGGCAAGCTCACCTGTCGCGAATTAGTCGAAATTTATCTTGAGCGTATAGAGACATACGACCAATCCACAAAACTGAATGCAATAGTCGTTCTCAATCCCAATGCCCTGAAAAGAGCCGATGAACTGGATGAGGAACTCAAAAGAACAAAAAAGCTACGGCCTCTTCATGGCATTCCCATAATCGTCAAAGACAACTATGACACTCATGACCTTCAAACAGCAGCCGGCTCTCTCGCTCTCAAAGACTCGATCCCGCCAGATGATGCCTATCAAGTCAGAGTCCTTCTGGAAGCAGGTGCCATCGTTCTGGCTAAATCGAACATGGCTGAATGGGCATTCAGCCCTTACCTGACAGAAAGTTCCATTGCGGGGATAACACGCAATCCATATGACCTTGAACGGGTTCCTGCAGGTTCGAGTGGCGGCACTGCGGCTGCGGTGGCCGCCAATTTTGGGGCTGTCGGTCTGGGCACGGATACGGGAAATTCCATCCGCGGACCATCATCCCACTGCTGTTTGTTCGGGATTCGCTCCACCATGGGACTCACCAGCCGTGACGGGATCATCCCTCTCTATCTCAGGAATGATATCGGAGGGCCTATGGCCCGCACAGTCGAGGAT
>JABAOF010008703.1_pt1 | contig 14687 bp, 12 predicted proteins | sample 7062171 | NCBI WGS metagenome assembly JABAOF01 (sample SAMN14538628, study PRJNA623070) | marine sediment metagenome | biome: marine biome [ENVO:00000428]; feature: marine pelagic biome [ENVO:01000023]; material: deep marine sediment [ENVO:00002113] | place: India: Gulf of Khambhat ...
TGGGGGGCATTTGGATATAATTTAATAGTGAAATCAAGGGGTTTTATGCCTAAGAGCGCTATCACCTTTCGCCCGAGCGGGAGGAAGATAGAGGTAGAACGAGAGGAGAATATATTAGAGGCTGCCATAGCGGCGGGAATCCATGTCAATGCCTCCTGCGGCGGAAGCGGGACATGCGGGAAATGCAAGGTCAAAGTAGTTGGGGGAACGACGCGTTCTCCCCAAAACCCAAAGCTGTCCAAAGGGGAGTTTGACAAGGGGTATCGGCTTGCTTGCATTACCTCGTGCATGAGCGACCTGGAGATAGAGATTCCCATTGAATCCCAGGTCGACCCATCCGTATTGAGGCTGAAACGGGAGGGCAGGTACCTGCTTTCTCCCCGAGATATCGATCAACTCGTTGAGGGTTGGGAAATTGACCCTGCCGTCTTCAAGCGTTACGTAGAACTGGATCCCCCTAGCTTGGACGACAATGTAAGCGATCTGACCCGGGTCCTCAACGCCCTCCACAAGGAATACGGTATCAAGGGAATCTCCACGGATTTTCGTGTCGTTATGAAGTTGAGCCGTCTCCTCAGGGAATCGGATTGGAAAGTGACGGTCACCCTCGTCCTCACTCGGAAAGGATACAAGCTCATTAATGTGGAACCGGGGAATGCGGTCTGTGACAACTACTCCATCGTGATAGATCTGGGAACAACCACGGTCTTCGGGCAGCTCCTCAACCTGAACAGGGCTGAGGTATGCGGTTTTCCCGATGGGAATGGCACTTTCACCATGGCAGAGGCCTCCGATTATAATGCGCAGATAAGCTATGGCGAGGATGTGATCAGCCGGATCATCTATTCCCAGAGGCCCGGTGGATTGCGGAAGCTCCAGGAGGTTATTATCTCCACGATCAACGGGATAATCGAAACCCTTTTGCACATGAGCGGAATAAGGAGGGACTTCATTTCCCATCTGGTAATCGCGGGAAATACAACCATGACCCATATCCTCTTGGGACTTGACCCTAAGTATATCCGGGAAGACCCATATGTTCCCACCGCCAATTTTATCCCACCCGTTAGGGCCGTTCACCTGGGGATCGCCGTGGGGGATCACGTACACATCTATATCTTCCCCATGGTGGCTAGCTACATGGGTGGGGATATCGTCTCGGGGATCTTGGGATCGGGGATCTTTCAGCGGGAAACCCTCACCTTATATATGGACATCGGGACCAACGGGGAGATTGTCCTGGGAAACAGGGATTGGTTGATTAGCGCTTCCTGCTCCGCGGGACCGGCCTTTGAAGGCGCCGGGGTCAAATGCGGCACCCGGGCCGCCAGGGGGGCCATAGAGCGGGTAAGTATCAATCCAAACACTTTTGAGCCCATGCTCTTAACCATCGGAAGGGCAAAACCCATTGGGATATGCGGCTCGGGGCTCATCGATACCGTAGCTGAGCTCTTTCAAGGAGGGATCATCGACCAGAATGGAAAATTCAAGCAGGAACTCGATACCGATAGGGTGAGGGAGGGAAGCGACGGATTCGAGTATGTCTTGGCCCGGAAAGACGAGACGGGGATTAAGGGAGATATCGTCCTGACGGAAATCGACATCGAGAACCTCATCCGGACTAAGGCCGCTATATATGCGGGATGTAAGATACTCCTGAACAGTGTGGACCTGGGATTTCAGGACGTAGAACAGTTCATCATCGCGGGTGGTTTCGGCAATTACATCGATCTGGATAAGGCCATCTTCATCGGCCTCCTGCCCGAGATGGACACCCGGAAGTACCTCTTCGTCGGAAATGGATCGCTGCTGGGGGCTCGGCTCCTCTCCTTTTCCAAGGATCTCCTGAAGGAGACGGAGCGGATCGCCCATATGATGACCAATCTCGAGCTGAGCAATAACCCATCCTTTATGAGCGAATTCGTGGCAGCGATGTTCCTGCCCCACACCGATGCCACCTCCTTTCCAGAAGTCACGGAGAGGCTCCATGAATATCAGAGGGCGAAGAAGGCCTATGCGTCATAGAGGGGAGAGAGTTGACTTACACCATCGCGGTTTCGGGAAAGGGAGGAACCGGCAAGACCACCTTGTGTGGAATGCTGATTAAATACCTTTTGGATACGGGAAAGAAGCCCATATTAGCAGTCGATGCGGATTCCAATGCCAATCTGAATGAGGTCCTGGGGGTAGCGGTAAAATCGACCATAGGGGAAGCACGGGAGTTGATGAAGGGGGATGTCCCGACGGGGATGACCAAGGAGATGTGGTTCGAATACAAGGTTAATGAGGCCCTCATCGAAGCGAACGGATATGACCTGCTCGTCATGGGGCGGCCGGAGGGGCCCGGCTGCTACTGCGCCGCGAATACCCTGGCTAGGAAGTACATCGATATCCTTTCGGACAATTACCGCTATGTGGTTATCGACAACGAGGCGGGAATGGAGCACCTCAGTCGGCTGACGACACAAAATGTGAGCCTTTTGATCATCATATCGGACCCCAGTAGGCGAGGGGTGAGTACCGCGGGCCGCATCCGTGATCTGGTCCTGGAACTCAATCTGGACATCGGTCGCAGCGTGCTCATCGTCAACCGAGCGCCGGGGGATCTAGAGCCTGCCATTACCCAACAGGCTGAGGATTTAGGCTTGGAACTGGCAGGGACCATTCCGTCAGACGAGACGATATTTCAGTTCGATTCAGAGGGGAAGCCCACCTTCGGGCTCCCCGTCGATTCTCAAGCGGTTCAATCAGCCCGGAAGATTTTCGATGACCTTATCCAATAGTGTTTAGGAGGGGGGAGAAGATGACGGCGAAGATCATAAGCGGTAGTGAGGTGGCCAAGGAGGTTCGGGAGGAACTGAAGCAGGAGGTAATGGAGTTGAAGGAAAAACACAACCTGACACCTGGATTGGTCACCATTTTGGTTGGCGAAGATGCGGCCTCCGTGAGTTATGTGACGGCCAAACAGAGGACTGCCCACGAACTGGGTTTCCATTCCATTCAGGACAACCAGCCCGCTGATATGGCGGAGGATGAACTGTTGAAACTCATCGATCAATACAACAAGGATTCCAAGATCCACGGTATCCTCGTCCAACTCCCCTTGCCCAAACACATCGACGAGGGGAAGGTCCTTTATGCCATCGATCCCCGAAAGGATGTAGATGGCTTCCATCCGGTGAACGTGGGGAAACTGATGATCGGAGAACCCGACTATCTCCCCTGCACCCCTGCGGGGATTCAACAGCTCCTGATCCGCTCGGGCACGAAAATCGAAGGTTCTGAGGTGGTGGTGGTGGGCCGGAGTAACATCGTGGGTAAGCCCATCGCCAATATCCTTCTGCAGAAGAGGGAGGGGGCCAACGCTACGGTTACGGTTTGCCATACCCGTACCAAGGACATAGCCTCCCACACGAGGGAGGCAGATATCTTGATCGTCGCCGCGGGAAAGCCCAAGGCCATCACCGCAGACATGGTGAAGGAAGGGGCTGTGGTCATCGACGTCGGAGTGAACCGCATTGGCAAGACGCCCGAGGGCAAGGCCATCCTGTGCGGGGATGTGGATTTCGAGGCTGTGAAGGAGAAGGCGGGCGCTATAACCCCCGTTCCCGGCGGTGTAGGACCGATGACCATCACCATGCTGATGATGAATACCGTTAAGGCTGCCAAGTTGGCAGCGGGGATTGCATAGGAAGGAGGAAGGGAGAAGTGGCCAAGAAGGAGAGGAAGGCCCCTGAAAAAAAGGGAGAAACCGAAGGGGAGTATCGATACGAGGAGAAGACCTCCTTTGACGGGAAGAAGGTGAAGGTCTTGGGCCCCACCTTTGAAAAGGGACAACCCGATAAGCCCGAGAATTGGCGAAAGAAGTTGGGAAATAGGGAGGAGAAGCTGAATTACCTCAAGACGGGAGAACGATACTGGTTTAGCCAGGAATGGTTCGGCAGTGAAAAGAGGAAGACCCCTGCTTAATCTTCTATCTTAAGGGAGGTGTGAGACGTGGCTTTCGAGATACCCAAAATCCAATATACGGGAAAGATAAAGGAGATCACCTTGGGGAAGGGCGATAGGGCGGTGACCGTTGGAGGGGAGACCTCCTATCCCTTTCACCTCTTCGAGGGTGAGATGCCCCACAAGCCGAAAATCGCCATGGAGGTTTACGACATGGCGCCGGAGGATTGGGCCGAGGCGGCTTTGGAACCCTTCAAGGGAGTTATCGACGACGCCGCTGCCTGGGCCAAGAAGTGCGCTGAGGAGTACGGGGCCGATATGATCGCCCTTCACCTGCGCAGCACCGACCCCAATGGCCTCAACCGGCCAGCTGAGGAGGCAGCTGAGACCGCCAAGAAGGTCGCCGGAGCTGTAAATGTTCCCGTTATCGTGTGGGGGAGCGATAACGACGATAAGGACGCCGAGGTCCTGAGAAAGGTTTCTGAGACCTGTGAAGGGGAAAATCTCGTCATCGGACCGGTCGTGGAGGGGAATTACAAGATCGTGGGCGCCGGGGCCATTGGATATAAACACACAGCCATAGCGTCGACCCCCATCGATATCAATCTGGCCAAGCAACTCAATATCCTGTTGGGCAACCTGGGTGTCCCCGAGGAGCAAATCATCGTCGATCCCACAACAGGAGGCTTGGGGTATGGTATCGAGTATACCTACTCGGTGATGGAAAGGGATCGGATGGCGGCCCTCACGCAGCAGGACGAAAAGCTCCAGTTCCCCATGCTCTGTAACTTGGCCAGGGAGATCTGGAAGACGAAGGAGGCCAAATTGACCGAGGAAGAAGAACCCACACTTGGGGATCCGAAGAAACGAGGGATATTGATGGAGGGTATTACGGCAGTGTTGCTCCTCTTAGCGGGAGCTGACGTGCTCATCATGAGACACCCTGAAGCCGTCAGGCTGGTGAGGGAATATATCGGTGATATGACTAGCGCTTAGGTGAGAAGAGGAGATGGGGAATACTCATTTTTGATCAATTGCCAGTCCGGCCCCTGATTTCATGGGTCAAGAATAGGACGTTACTATACAAGAGCGGGAGAGGAGGAGTTTAATGGCGGAAGAGAAAGCCAAAAGTGTGGATGGAGCGACCCTTACGTTGATCGAAAAGGCCAAGGCCGATGGATGCGAGGTTGTTTTTGAGCGAGCGGAGAAGGTGAAGCCCTGTCCCATAGGTGCGGAAGGAAGCTGTTGTAGGATTTGCGCCATGGGGCCTTGTCGGGTCCCTGCTCCCAAGAGGAAAGAGGGAGAGACGGAAGAGGAGAGGAAGAAGCGGACTGGAGTGTGCGGCGCCACCGCGGAGACCATTGCCGCACGGAACTTCGCCCGGATGGTTGCGGCAGGGACGGCCTCGCACTCGGATCATGCCCGGGGGGTGGCCGAGCTCTTTTTGGCCACCGCCAAGGGAGAGGTCCCCGACTTCGAGATCAAGGATGAGCAGAAACTCTACCAACTTGCCATGGACTTCGGTGTGGAAATCGGGAATCGGTCAATTCAGGATATTGCCATCGACATAGGGGAGACCGCCCTAGGCGAGTTTGGTCGTCAGGAGGGGGAGCTTCTTTTCTTGAAACGGGCGCCCCTCAAACGACAGGAGATTTGGCGGGAGACAGGGACAACACCTAGGGGTATTGACCGGGAGGTTGTGGAGATCATGCACCGAACTCACATGGGCGTGGATCAGGACTACCGGAATATCCTCCTGCAGGCGGCACGATGCGCCCTGGCCGACGGGTGGGGTGGATCGATGATTTCCACCGAACTTCAGGACGTTCTCTTCGGAAATCCAGTGCCCGTTTTGGGCCATATGAACTTGGGTGTCCTCAAGGAGGATGAGGTGAATATCGTGGTCCACGGCCACGAACCCCTGCTTCCCGAGATGCTGGTGGTGGCCGCTCAAGATCCGGAATTGATCAAGTTGGCCCAGTCCAAGGGGGCAAAGGGGATCAACCTGACCGGCATGTGCTGTAGTGCCAATGAGGTTTTGATGCGACACGGAATTCCCGTTGGCGGGAACTTCCTCCAGCAGGAATTGGCCATCACGACGGGTGCCGTAGAGGCCATGACAGTGGATGTCCAATGTGAGATGCAGTCCCTCGGGGACGTGGCCAAGTGTTACCACACCAAGCTGATCACCACCTCCCCGAAGGCCAAGATCGAGGGAGCGATGCACATCGAGTTCCATGAGACCGAGGGCCTCAACGTCGCCAAGAAGATCCTGAGGGAGGCCATCGAGAACTTTCCCAACCGGAGGTCAAAGGTGTTGATTCCCTCCGAGAGTAGCGATACCGTGGTGGGATTCAGCCATGAGACGATCAACTACCTCTTGGGAGGGTTGTATCGGGCGTCCTATCGGCCCCTGAACGATAACATCATCAACGGCCGTATCAGGGGTATCGCGGGAGTGGTAGGTTGCAACAACGCCCGTACCACCCACGATGATGCACACCTGAAGATGATCCAGGAACTCATCGGCAACGACGTCATCGTCCTCACGACGGGATGTAGCGCCATGGCCGCGGGAAAGTTTGGCCTCCTAACGCCGGAGGCTGCCCATAAATATGCCGGTGAGGGCCTAACCTCCGTATGCGAGGCGGTGGGAATTCCCCCGGTTCTCCACATGGGTGCGTGCGTGGACAATAGCCGGATCCTCATGGCGGCCACGGCCGTGGTGAAGGATGGGGGGTTGGGAGATGACATCAGCGATCTGCCGGCGGCCGGTGCGGCGCCGGAGTGGATGAGCGAAAAGGCCATTGCCATTGGCCAGTACTTCGTCTCTTCGGGGGTGTTTACCGTCTTCGGGGTCACCTGGCCCACCCTCGGGAGCGAGGAGGTTACCAAGATGCTCTTCGAGGGGTTCGACGAGATCTTCAAGGGCAAGTGGGCCTTCGAGGCTGACCCGGTCAAGGCGGCGGGAATGATGATCGACCACATCGATAAGAAGCGCAAGGCCCTCGGAATCGACAAGGCCAGAGAGCGCATCCTGTACGATATGGCTGCCCGAAGGGAACTGGAGGCGGCCTAAGAATCGTTCCAGGTTGGAGGTTCGAGGCTTAGGCGTTGTTGATCGGGTTTCCTGGAACGGACAGTTATTTAGTGTTGCCGTGCTGCAGTCATGCGGTCCGCGTGCTGCGCATTCTAACACGTTTTTGACGTTAGAGCTGAGATCTCATTCNNGATTATCTGTTCTGCGGCAATCAGGGGAGCACATAAGATCGTGGAGCGGGCCGAGAAGGAGTACGAGGAGGCGCTGGAGAGGTGGGGACCCAATGAACCCGTGGGATTTCCCAATACCGCTTACTACCTCCCCGTGATTTATGCCATTTTAGGCATACCCATCGAGAAATTGAGCGACATGAAATCGGTTTTGGAGCGGTGCCGTGTTCTCCTGCCCCCAATGGTGAGGGAGAAGACGCCATTGCCCTACCTGGCCCCTGCTCTGGATGCGGGGATGGCTACCTTCTTCGCGGAGGAGATCATCGAGGCCATCCGCTACCTGAAGGATCCCACCTTCTACACAAAGCAGGAGGATCCCACCGACAGTAATATCTGGTTGGGGGCGGCGGATGATATTATCTTCCGGAAGCGGGGCATCGAGTTCGTGGATGGGACGGCCCCCGGATTTGCGGCTATCGCCGGTGCCGCGCCAAATCCNNTGTCGTGTAGCCATGGCCTTCGGGAACGTAAAACCGGGAGATTTTAGGCGAAACCTCATCTATAACAAGGACCGAACCTTCGCCTTCGTGATGCCCCTTGGCCACGTCACCGACGAGTGGTATGCAAACGCCGCGGGGGCGATCAACTGGGGATTTCCGACCATCGCGGATACGCCCATCCCTGAAGTTCTGCCCACCGGCATCTGTACTTATGAACACGTCGTTTCCAATATTCCCCACGATCAAATTACCGCAAAAGCCGTCGAGGTGAGGGGATTGAAGGTTGCCGTGAGCGAAGTCCCCATTCCCGTCTCCTACGGTCCCGCTTTCGAGGGAGAAAGGGTTCGAGGGGAGGATATCTATCTGGAGGCTGGTGGAGGGCGGTCTCCCGCCGTTGAGTGGGTTACCACCGGGAGGATGGATCAGGTTGAAGATGGAAAGGTGGAGGTCGTCGGGCCGGAGTTAACGGATATCCAACCGCCGGGTTTGCTTCCCATTGCCATAAAATGCGAGGTGGCGGGACGTGAGATGCAGGAGGATTACGAGCCCATCCTGGAGAGACAGATCCACCACCTCATCAACTACGCCCAGGGGGTGATGCACATAGGGCAGCGGGATATCGCGTGGTTGAGGATTAGTAAGGCTGCGGTTGAAAAGGGATTCCGCCTGGAGCACTTGGGAAAGATCCTCCACGCCAAACTGCACCAGGACTTCGGGGCCATCTTCGATAAGATCCAGGTGAGGGTTTATACCGAGGAGGACAAGGTCAAGGAGATCGTTGAACAGGCCAGGAATGTCTATGCGGCTAGGGATGTGCGAATCGAGGGGATGACCGACGAGACGACGGATATCTTCTACTCGTGTACCCTCTGCCAATCCTTTGCTCCCAATCACGTCTGCATCATCAGCCCCGAGCGGACCGGTCTCTGTGGAGCTTACAACTGGATGGACTGCAAGGCCTCTTTCGAGATCAACACGACAGGACCCAACCAGCCGGTTCAGAAGGGAGAGATCATCGATGCGAGGCTTGGACAGTGGAAGGGATGCAACGAATTCCTCTACAAGGCATCCCGGCAGAACTTCGACCACTATAATTTCTACAGCATCGTCCATGATCCTATGACCACGTGCGGATGCTGTGAGTGCATTGCCGCAGTGCTGCCCCTCTGCAACGGCATCATGACGGTAAACCGCGATTATCTAGGGATGACCCCTTGCGGGATGAAGTTCACCACCTTGGCCGGTACTGTGGGTGGCGGCGTGATTACCCCGGGGTTCGTGGGACATGGAAAATACAACATCACTCAGAGGAAATTCCTCAGTGCGGAGGGGGGCATCCTGAGGGTGGTGTGGATGCCCAAGATGCTCAAAGACGAGATCAAAGAGCGATTTATCAAGAGGGCTGAGGAGATGGGCGTACCTGACCTTCTGGATAGAATCGCCGACGAGACCGTTGGGGAGACAGAGGAGGCAATCCTTCCGTTTCTCGAGGAGAAACAGCACCCCGCCCTGACCATGGATCCCATTCTGGAGGCGTGAGGTTACTTGTTTTCGACCGGGACGCAGCCGCAGTTTGGCTCTCGGCCGATGGCAGGGGCAGGTTGATCGAAATTGGAAAGGAGATGGAGCGATGGGACTGACTGGAATCCAAATCTTTAAGTTGTTGCCCAAGACCAACTGCGGTGAATGCGGAGTTCCGACGTGTCTTGCCTTCGCCATGAACTTGGCGGCGGGAAAGGCCGAACTGGCCTCCTGCCCGTATGTCTCGGATGAGGCCAAGGAACAGCTTTCCGAAGCGGCGGCTCCACCCATAAGACCTCTCACCATTGGCGCTGGGGACAATGCCCTGAAGATCGGCGGGGAGACGGTCCTCTTTCGTCATGAGAAAACCTTCGTCAATAAGCCAGGAATTGCTCTGTTGGTCAGCGATGGGATGGATGGAGGGGAAATCGACGCACGGCTGAAGCGGTTCAAGGAACTCAGGTATGAACGGGTGGGCCTGACTCTTCGCCCGGAGTTAGTCGCCGTGAAGGGCGAGACGGGGGATGCGACAAAGTTTGTCAATTTGATCGAAAAGATCAAAGGCGAGACCGATGCGGCCTTGATCCTCATGAGCGACAAGGCCGAGGTGTTGGAGGCTGGCGTCAAGGCCTGCGCCGATCGAGTCCCATTGATCTACGCCGTGACCGACGGAAATGCCGAGGCCCTCGGCAAACTGGCCAAGGAACACTCTTGCCCCCTGGCGGTGAAGGCGGATGATTTGGAGACGCTTTCCCAATTGACGACCAAGCTGGAAGGCTTAGGGTTGAAGGACTTGGTCTTGGATAGCGGGTCGAGAACCCTTCGGAGGGCTTTCGAAGACCAGGTATACATCCGAAGGGCAGCCCTGCTGAAGAAATTTCGCCCGCTGGGGTACCCTACCATAACCTTTCCCTGCGAGATGACCGACGATCCGATGAAGGAATCCCTCGTCGCCGCCACCTTTATCGCCAAATATGCTGGTATCGTGGTGATGTCGGACCTCGATGGTTCCAGCCTCTTTCCCCTTTTGGTGGGGAGGATGAACATCTATACCGATCCCCAACGGCCGATGATGATGGAGCAGAAGATCTACGAGATCGGTTCACCAAATGAGAATTCTCCGCTATTGATCACCACGAATTTCTCACTGACCTACTTCATCGTCTCAGGTGAGGTCGAGACCAGCCGTGTTCCCAGTTGGCTTGCGGTGATGGATACCGAAGGCCTTTCGGTCCTAACGGCGTGGGCGGCGGGAAAGTTCGTGGGCGATGCCATGGGGGCCTTTATCAAGAAGAGCGGTATTGATGATAGAATCAAGCATCGAAAGATCATCATTCCGGGTGCAGTGGCGGTTGTTTCGGGAGATCTTGAGGAGGAGCTGGGGCCGGATTGGGAGGTGATGATCGGGCCGAGAGAGGCGGCCCACCTTCCTGGGTATCTCAAGGAAATGTGGAAGTAATCGAAAGGCCCCGTTATCTCACCAGGTTTTGGAATTTCTCACGTATTTGGTCCGTTGGCACCGTATTCCACAGGATAGGTTTGATTCGATGGGAAAAGGAGGGGAGATATGATACTGATCGGGGAAAACCTTAACGTCATGGTGAAGCGGATCGGCGCTGCCATGAAGGAACGAGAGGCCAAGGCGATTCAAGAGCTTGCCGTTGCGGAGGCAGAGGCTGGGGTGGACTATATCGATATCAACCTGGGCCCTGCGCGAAAGGCTGGGGACGAGTTGATGGAGTGGATCGTCAACACGGTCCAGGAGGTAGTGGATATTCCGTTATACCTCGATACCACCAACGAAGCGGCCATCGAGGCTGGATTGAAGGTCTACCAGAACAAAAAGGGAAAGGCCGTCATAAATTCCATCATGGCAAGGCCCGAGCGGATGGAAGCTGAGCTACCCCTCGCTCAGAAATATGACGCAGGTTTTGTGGCCCTCCTCTGGGGACCCGAAGGGATGCCGCGCGATGCCAACGAAAGGGGTTCTTTGGCGGCTGAATTGATGGCTAAGGCGGCGGAGTATGGGATTCCCAATGAGGATGTCTGGATCGATCCTATTGTTACTCCCGTGAGCGCCCAACAGGACCAGGTGAAGAGCCTCCTTGAGTTCATGGGTATGTTCCATGATCTTCAGGAGATGGCCCCTGGATTAAGATCGACCTGCGGCCTCTCCAACGTGTCCAACGGCGCGCCTGAACATTTAAGGCCCATTCTCAACCAGACCTACCTCATGATGACCGAGAAATACGGTATGCAATCCGCCATCGTGGATGCTTTCGACGAGGATCTCAAGAGCTTTGCGAGGGGAGAGCGGGAGAAGATCAAGCAATTGGTCCACCGGGTCATGGATGGAGATGAGCCCGATTTGGCCTCATTGAGCACGGAAGAAGCCGACTACGTCAAGACGACAAAGGTTCTGTTGGGTCATAGCCTCTATTCCGATTCATGGCTTGAGCTCTAGTGGGAGGGCTAGGCTGAGCAATGATTCCCCAGGAGTTCCTTCTTCCCGGATTTTAGACAACGGGATGAACCTGTTCTGGCGAGTCGGAGGCAGGGTGTGAGCAACCGACATGTCTTCATTATTGGTGGTGGTATCGCAGGGATTACCGGCGCCCTAGAGTTGGCGGAAATGGGGGTCCCTTCCACGGTCGTTGAAAGAGAAGGTCGCGTGGGGGGACAGGCCGGAGTTCTTGCTTGCAAGGCATCGGAGAAATGTAACAAGTGCTTTGCGTGTGTGGTGGACAATCAGATTCAGGTGGTTATTCGGAACCCCCAAGTCAAAATCATGACTGGGGCCACACTGGAAGGGATATCCGAGGAGGCCGGTCGGTTCAAGGCCCGAGTTCATTCGGACGGCCACAATACCGTGCTCGAAGCATCGGCCATCCTCGTCGCAACGGGCGTCGACTTCTTTGATGCAAGGCGCAAGCCGGAGTATGGCTATGGGATGTTCCAGAACGTTATTACCGCTCAAGACCTGGATGAAATGCTTCGGGAAAAGGGCGGGGTCTATCGCCCATCTGACGGCCAGGTTCCCTCGAAGATCGCCTTTTTTCAGTGCGTGGGGAGCCGGGATGAGACGATTGGCCACCTGTGGTGTTCCAAGGTCTGCTGTGCATACGCCCTTCGCTTCATGAAAGCCATTCGGCATGGAAATCCGGAGATTCAAACCTGTTTCTTCTACATCGATATCCAGCCCCTCGGGAGATCCTTCGATTCCCTGCTCCAATCCTGCCGTCGAGATGAGGGAATGCGGCTCATTCGGAGTCTCCCTTCAAAGATTTACGGGCACAGAAGGTCTACCGATCTCCGTTTGAGATTCATAGATCCTCTCTCCGGGGAGATCGTTGAAGAGGGGTTCGATTTGATAGTGCTCTCCATCGGGATGACGCCTCGGAGGGATGCCGATATGATCGCTCAATCCCTCCGGATTCGCAAGAACGAGGAGGGCTTCTACAAATCTCCTCCCCAGGACTCGGGGATTTTTCTGTCAGGGGCGTGCAAGGGCCCCAGAGATATCGGCAGCTCCATCATTGACGCTAAGTCCACGGCCCAGAAAATAATTCACTACCTCGGAGGCATCTGATCGATGAGATCCACGGACGATTGCCGCATCGCGGTCTTTGTGGATCAATGCGAGGGGACCCTGTCGCACCTGCTGGATGAGGAGATGATTCGATATATCTCAGGTCTCCCCCAGGTGGTTTCCTGTGATCAGGACGAAAACCTCTCTTCTCCCGAGGGGCTTGAGAGGCTTGCCCATAAGCTGGGGAAGGCGCAGGCGGATCGGGCCGTCATTGTTGGGGGAAGCCCGAGGGTCTACGAAGATTCCTTCCGTCGTCTTGGCGTAACCACCGGGGTGAATCCGTATCTGTTCCTCGTCGCTAATGTCCGGGAACAGGTGGCCTGGACGGTCCATGATCGGGAGAGGGCCAGGGAAAAAGCCAAAACAATCGTTGCAAAGAGGATAAGGCAAGCTCCATTTCTCAGTCCCATTGGACGAGAAAAGATCGAGGTCCCAAGGAATGCGGTGGTCTTCGGTGCAGGGATAGTCGGGATCAGGGCCGCAATGGTGCTGGCAGATGCAAACATCCGGGTGACCCTACTGACCCGGGGAGAGGAGATTGGGGGAAAGGCAATCCAACTCACCCATTTTTATGACCGGCCCGAGGACGTTTCCTCATGGTTGATGAGACAGGTTGAGGGGGTAAAGAAGCATTCAAATATCGAGGTGAAGAGATCGGTTGAACTGAGGAGTTTTGAAGGCTCTGTGGGGGATTACCGCATCGGTATCCAAACTCCCCAGCGTAAGAGAGAGATTGTCAAGGGCTCGGCCATTATCTTAGCAACGGGATATGATGTCGTGCCCAACACCGAAGGGATTTTCGGTCATCGGTGTTTCGTTTCTCCCCCGCAGATGGAGGCCATGCTTCGGGATGCCGGTAGATCCCTGAAGGACGAAAAGGGAAAGCCCATCCGAACCGTGACCTTTCTCCTGGATTTGGCCAATGAAACGATCAAGATCGACTCGGCCAATGCGGTGAAGAATGCTATCCTCCTGAAAAGGGATTACGACTGCATGGTTAATGTGGTTTGCCGGGATGTTAAGGTATCCCTGGACTCAATGGAAATGCAATACCGGAAGGCGAGAGAGATGGGGGTTATTTTCGTCAAATACGATGATACTCCCAGATTTTCGCTGGTCAACGGCCAGGTCAATGTGGAGGTCAAAGAGGTTTCCAGCAGGATGAGGGGAGGTGAGTACTCCCTGTCCATTCTCTCAGATATCGTCGTCCTGAGCGAGAAGTTCGTGTCATCGGAGAGCACCGAAATGCTGGCCACGATTTTCGGTATTCCCCTGCCCGAAGCAGGGTATCTCATGGAGGATAACCCTCAGTTTACCCATATTCGGGCGAACCGCCGCGGGGTCTTCATTGCTGGGGGTTGTCGATTCCCCCAGACTGTTAATGAAGCCCTGTTGGAGGCGGAAGCCGCGGCTTTGGGAGTGACCCAACTCCTGTCCCAGGGGGTATACGAGTTCGACCTGGCGGTTGCGGAAATTGACCCGGCAAAGTGCGCCACCTGTTTGACGTGTCCCAGAGTCTGTCCTCATTCGGCCATCGTGGTGGAACAGTATGCCGAGAAAAATATCTACGTCACCAACGGGTATGGGAAGGACCTCAAGTGGAGGGCCGCTAGGGTTTTGTCTCCGCAGTGTTATGGCTGCGGAATCTGTGTCAGTTCGTGCCCTACCAAGGCCATTACACTCAAACATCTAACCGACGCCGAGATCTCCGTGCAAATGGGGACATAGTATCGAAGGAAAGGGTTTTTTGTGGCCTCTTTTAATCCAAGAATTATCGCCTTTTGCTGTGATAAGTCCGGGTATGTGGCTGCCGATATGGCGGGAGAGCTAGGCATGTCTCTGCCCGAGGGTCTGGATATTATTCGGGTTCCCTGTGCCGGCAGGGTCGACGCCTTTCACATGCTCCAGGCTTTTGAGAA
>JABAOF010002587.1_pt8 | contig 14676 bp, 18 predicted proteins | sample 7062171 | NCBI WGS metagenome assembly JABAOF01 (sample SAMN14538628, study PRJNA623070) | marine sediment metagenome | biome: marine biome [ENVO:00000428]; feature: marine pelagic biome [ENVO:01000023]; material: deep marine sediment [ENVO:00002113] | place: India: Gulf of Khambhat ...
TGAATTTCTCTTTTGTGCGGGGCAGATCGTCGATCAGTCCAATAAATACAATCCGATATGTCTTTTGGAACACGGCCTTTCCAAGTGACTGCGGCGATTTCATTTTGGATTCCTCACGCAGGAGTTCACGCAACCACCGTTAGGCAAACTTAAAACAGACCTTCGATTTCCTTATCGGCAGTCCAACGCTAAAACTCAAATGATTTTGGAAACCTCACAACCCCCTTCCTCCATCCCAGAATTTGCTTTCCATCAAAAAACACCAGTGATAAGCCTATTCACAACGGGTTATGCCTCCGCCGTGAAGGTGGCTGCTCGAAAGAATGTCCTGCCGTTGAAAGTAGTGAGTCTGAAGTAGGCCCCACGCCTGAAGGTCGCGTCGCGGAAAGACGCCTCACCATGAGAAGTGGCCATCCCGAAGAGCCCTTCCTCACTGAATTTTGCTTTTCTGAGGATAACGTCGTCGTCGAAGATCACCTTATCGAAACCAAGCTGCTCGTGGAAAACCGTTTTCTCCGCAGCAACGGAATAGGACTTTCTCCCCCTGAACATGCCTCCAACCCGAGAGTTCGTGATCTTTATTTTGTTTTGGATCTCTTGCAAATCCGTGAAATCCAGACCTCTTCATCCCTTTATCCCGGACCTTTGTAGCTAGGAATGATCCAAAAATGCCTCTTTCCCAAGAACCTTATCATTTTTTGTCTAAACCCAAGTGCATCCTGTTCTTCTCACACTTTTGTCGTTTCTCGGTTCTCGAGACTTGCCCATTATCAGCCGATTCAAAAGAAAAGGAGAATTGCGTGGAGGTCTTCAGGTCTTCTTCAGTGCGGATTCTTTTTGGCAGGGACTCTCGAAGCGTGTCGCGCGGTTTGCTCCATGAGCTGGAGGAGGTTTTGTGGCAGATTAGGACAATTTTTCAGTTTCGGGAAGTGCCTGAAATGACAAACTAATTCATGGAAGTGGAGGACTTTCACCCAGGCTTGAAACGATTCTCTTCCTCTCTTCCCCCTCGGGCTCAATCGTTTGATGTGCCTCTGAAATCGGATCATAGGGCATGACAATTTTTGACCACAAGGACGCTATCACGAAGCCGCGCTGACTCTGAATTGCACCATTTCATGCGGGTTTCCACCCAAGGATCATCTTGGCACGATTCGTGAGAAGTAGCAAGACGATGTTCTCCAGACAGAAGTCTTTTCTTCTTGTCGTATTGCTGTTGCTCTGGGCCACGGGCTGTGCGACTTATAAATCGCGAAGGATCGACATCCGCCCTGTGAATGAGTACCCGAATCTGAGCATCGCTGAGGGAATCTCAGTCGCTGCTGATCCCTATGGCTCGGGAACAAAAGCAGAACAGGGGTTCGACAGAGATGTAACCCGCGAGGGGTTTGTCCCAGTGAACCTGATCGTTAGAAATGACACCGATGAACAGGTTCGAATCAATCGCGAGAAAATTGCGTTAATTGATGAAAATGAGGTTGTTTACAGGCCGGTGAGTAGCAACGATATGTCCGACAAATTCAAGAAGAACGTGATTGCACATTTTTTGGCTGGAAGTGTTATTTCCGTGGCCGTGGGCGTTGTGTCGTCGGTTTCTGCGATACTCGCAAACCGAAAGATGAAAGCTGACTGGCAACGGAAAGAGATTCCGGACCAACTCGTCCTTCAGCCCGGAAAACAAATACATGGGTTCGTGTATTTCAAGCTTCCCCAAGGCCAGACAACGACGGTGAGTAAACTCTATTTGGAGTCCGAGAGGCTTAACAGCGGAAAGACAGTTCGCGTAGAACTCACTCCTCGTGACAACGAATCGATCGTTACGATTTCTCCACCCGATCCAAGGGAACCCAAAGACCATTCGATCACTGCGGCCAATCCCTGAACCTACAGAGACCAGGGCTGAATCAATCCTCCCAAAGGTGATCCAACCGAAGGGACAACTCAGTAGCGAAGTTCCCATCCTTGAATCCAAGCCAAAAAATCATGGAACTCGCCTTTTGCCTGCCGCCCGTACGAAATGGACGGCCATTGACCAGTGCGGCATTTCTCAAAATTTCCCTCATTTTCCAGTGCATATCTCTCACAAGCTGCAGATCTCTTTAGGTACTTCCAATTTCTCAAATGGGGAAATCCTGAGCATTTCTGTACAGTTTACTGAGCTTTGTGGATGGTCATGTCCCTGAAGGACTTTTGCGGAAGCGTTGGGGGACCCAGATAGGTTAAAGGATAAAGGTTTGTTGGGAGTCTCTCTCCTTAAACCTTTTGCCTTTTTCCTTTGTCCTGCGACAGCAAAATCTGCGAGCCCCGCCAGGGTCAACGCGAGAGCAAGGGTGTGAAGGGATATGAGGGTCCTGTATAAATACTCAAAATTATCGTTAAGTATCAAAAGGTTACAAACTTCTTGCTTTGAAAACTCAGGAAACTCCAACCATTTCTCCCTTGACCATCCGACCCATAGCGAATACAATAGACCCAGCGTTCTATAACAGTTTCAATGGCTTATAAGAAACTCTTTTTCCAAAATGGGTAAACCTTTTCTGATTATCGCTATGGTACACAGCTTCGGAATTCGGGATAGAAGGAATCTCGACAGGATGAGGATGACCTACCCACCCACCTATACCCCACATGACAATTACGGAACTCCGTGTGAACAGAGAATTTCCAGGTTCATGAATCTGAGTCTTACAGGACCACTCCTCCAGAGCAAGTACCCGGTGGAGTCCGGGGAGATTCTCGACATTACCCCAGCACTCGGAGACAATTTGATCATCTTTAGGGGAAAGGTCATCCATGTGACACCGGCCGAGAATGAGGGCTTTGATTTGGGTATCTCCGATAAAGATATAAACGACCCGGAGATAGCCGCCCTGATAAGATTCATGTTTTGCCTACAGACCGAGCTTAGGTGATCGAGAATAGTCCAATTCGCTTTTCGGAGATTTCGATCGCATAATCAACTTGATCCAAGAAAGGAGGCCTTCCCATGAAAAGGTATCCCCTTCGTCATTCTCGGTACTTGACTGCTTTCTGTTTGCTGGTTGTTGCATTCTCCCTGACAGTTTGGGGAGGGGACCTGGAAGCTAAGGTTACCTTAGAGTCAACTTCCTTAGAGGAAATTATCGTCCTCGGCGGAGAGGATTCGCGAATTCGAGCGGTGATGGACGTGCAGGAGCGTCATACGGATGACCTCATGGCCGAACCGGGAGTTGTTGGAACAGCAACCGGACTCACTGACGCTGGGAACCCAGCAATCCTCGTATTTGCCGAGTCTTTTCATGCGGCTCAGGCGGCGATCATTCCGGCCCGCATCGAGGGGGTGCCCGTTGTCGTGAGAATAACAGGCAAAATTAGACCTCTGGGGAATGGTCTCCCAATCGGGACGCAAAGGGCCGATCCAACTTCCAGGTTCCGGAGACCGGTACCGATCGGCGTTTCAACGGGCCACCCGAATATTACGGCCGGCACAATCGGATGCCGGGTCACCGATGGTTCGGGCGTTTATGCTTTAAGCAACAACCATATTTATGCTGACGAGAACAGGGCTTCGATAGGCGACAACGTGCTCCAACCGGGTCCCGTCGATGGGGGCATCGACCCAGACGACGCGATCGGGACTCTCTCTGATTTTGAGCCAATTGTTTTCTCTACGTTTGCCAACAACGTCATCGATGCAGCGATCGCTCTCTCTTCACCCACCCTGTTGAAGAACAGCACACCATTTGGCGGGTATGGTACGCCCAAATCGGAGCCAATCGCAGCCAGTGTCGGTCTTCGAGTGATGAAATACGGGCGAACAACATCAAAAACTCGGGGCTGGGTCGATGCCATCAATGCTGTTGTGAATGTTCAATACGGGTCTGGCGTTGCCCGTTTTGTTGATCAAATCGTGATCAGACCGGGCTTCTTCAGCTCCGGTGGTGATTCAGGATCGCTCATCGTTGTTCTGAGAGGGGTAAACGCACGCCGACCCGTCGGCCTCCTGTTTGCGGGCAGTCTTGAAGTTACGATCGCCAATCCGATCGATGCGGTTCTGGAAAGATTTGGCGTAACCATAGACGGTGACTGAGATTCGTCGCTGTCTCCTAGGGCATTGACAACTGAACCACAAGGGGAAAGAGCAGAGCTGAGCCAGTGTGGGACGCCCTTTCCCTTTTTTGTCTGTGAAGCGTATAATCCTTTCCAGATGATTTGAAGCAATCACCAGAGAAAAGTCGATCCATGGCTTCACGAGTCAAGAAAGCAGCGCTCAGCATCGGTCTGATTCTCCTTGCCATCGGTTTGATCACAATTGCAAATGAAAAAACCAACGATGCCCAAGGAACGTTCAACATGGCAGAAAAAACGATCAAAGAGGTGCTCAAGGAACACACAAACGAACTGATGTCCCTTCCGGGTGTGGTTGGCACAGCTCAGGGCCTCTGTGATGACAAGCCATGCATCAACGTGTTCGTCATCAAAAAGACGCTTGAGCTGGACGAGAAAATCCCGGATTCCCTTGATGGTTATCCGGTAGCGATCGAAGAGACGGGTGAGTTTCGAGCGCTCCCAGGGGACCAGGATTGATCCACCGTGATCAGGCTCATGCCCCTACCTGAATCCAACATCTTCATCAAACAGGGCCAGGAACTCTCCCAAGTTGGCTGGGGTTGAGACTTTCACGACTCAATCCATTTCGAACCTAGGGTGGACTTATGAAATCTCTGATCACCGGTTTGACAATCGTTTTAGGCTTTATCCTCGCGCTCCTATGGATGCCCCCTTCGTCTCATGCATCCTCCGACCCAGTTCAGTGTTCCGATTTTTCGGATAGGGGCCATTTGAACGTCCTGACCATTAACCTGTTGTTTTCCGAAATCAGGCAACGGGAAACGAGACTGGAGCGGGTCGTCGATTTCATCGAGGCGCAAGCGGATGCAGACGAACCGGTCGATCTGGTTTTGTTGCAAGAAGTTGTCGGGGGCTCACTTTCTGGAACGACAAACACCGCCCTCGAATTGAAGAGTCTCCTCTCTGAACGAGGGCTCCACTACAATCTCAGCTACCGACTCGCAAACGGCCTTCCCGGAGCACTTACGGTGGGCAATGCCATCCTCAGCCGATGCGAGATCGTATTCACCCTATCAAAAACACTCCCGATTGTCACAGAAGAGCCATTTGACGGCTTTGAAATTCCCCTAAGAAGAAAAGTCATCATGTCCAGAATCAGCGTCCCAGACTTTGGAAAAATCAACGTTTACAATACCCATCTCTGCGCATTCTGCGATCCGCAAGAAGAACGCCTTGAACAAGCAGAAGTTCTCATGCGGTTCATCAGAAACGTGGAGAGACGTATCGGGTGGGATGGAAATCCCATCATTCTCGGAGGAGATTTCAACACGAATCTGAATATCGAAGCCGAGATACCGGTTTACGATTTGATAACGAACGAGGGATTTATCGATAGCTATGCTGTCGCGAACCAATGCACCAGCTGCTGCTCTGAGGACGAGGGATTGGATGGTTGTACCTTCGCCGTCTCAGGCAATCCGTTTACTGGGGCATCAGAAGATCCCATACGGATCGATTACATCTTTGCCAGAGGCGTGATGGATCTGGATATTCTCAGCAGCCAAGTAGTGTTCAAGGAGGATCCCAATTGGGTTTCGGATCACTCTGGTGTACTAACTCGAATTCGGTTTGACTGAACCCGCAGATATTTGGCCCATCGGTTCTCTCAAGCTGGAGTTATCGTCAAAGCCGTTGATGTTCTTTCAGCATGCATCGGTCCATGACAACCTTGAGCCCCGCAGCCTCGGCCTTCCGGGCAGCCTCCTCATTGATGATGCCCTCTTGCATCCAAACGGTCTTTGCCTTTCTCGCTATGGCCTCTTCCACAACTGGCAGGACCTCCTCTGATCTCCTGAAGATGTCAACCACATCGATCTCGATCTCCGACGGGATGTCTGTCAGGCGGGGATAGGCCTTTTCACCGAGGACCTCCTCCATGCCAGGACGAACAGGGATAATCTTGTATCCCTTCGCCTTGAGATAAGAAGCAACCCGAAAACTCGGACGGTCCTGCTTCGGGGATAGTCCGACCACAGCGATGTTTTTCGATTCTCTCAATACGTCCTTGATTTCCTCATCAATCATGGTTTCTCCTTTTCAAACGAGCAGTCAGAGGCACTGCTTCAGCTCAACTCGAGGGTCCTTTCAGTCTTCATGGTTGAATAGGAAAACAATAGCCTAAGGGTCACTGCGAGAGCAAGGGAGCCAGGGGATAAGAGCGCCCCCGTGAAAGTTTCAAAATCATCCTTAGGAATCATAATCCTAAACGAACCTCTTGTCGGGAGCCTTCTTCCAAACTCTCGTTGACTTTCCGGATCTTTCCGTTAGAATTATGGGGCCTTTTACCTTCGTGAGGTGGGACAGAATGGCAAAGAATCCAAATGTCACGAGGCGGGAGTTCATCAAGGGGATCGCCGCAACAGGAGCTGTGGTCTCCATGACCGGTCTTTTCGTTCCCAGACAAGCATTCCCCGATGGAGAAAGGTCGCAGGTTTTCGAAGTTTACGGATGCCCCATCCATGATGGCGAGCTCCGTCACTCTGGCCTCGACACCCTGTTAGGCCTCCTTGCAGATCATGGAGTCAAATTCTATCACACCAGCAGTGACCACCCGTGGGGAGGTTCCAACGGGATTATCGAACCCAATGACGTCGTGCTTATCAAGGTCAACTGCCAGTGGAAGTGCCGAGGCACAACCAATACCGATGTGATCCGAGGCCTCATCTACCGAATTCTTCAGCACCCTGATGGCTTTGACGGCGAGGTAATCATCTTCGAAAACGGCCAGGGTCAGGGAAGCTTTGAGGGCGATCCGGACGCTTGGGGATCCTACGCATCCTGGCCTGAAATCGATAATGGCGTCTGGGTCAACGCTGAGGAGCAAAACATCTTAAGTGTGGATTACCTGGTCAACACGGTATTCAAAGACGACCCCGTCACTTCTTACCTCCTCGACTCCGTCCGGTCCACCTTCTTAACCGGCTCAGATCATGTGACTGAAGGCTATCGAAGAGTGTCCGATGTATCCTACCCCTGTTTCACCTCAGCAGGAGGAAACCGAATCGAACTGCGCGAGGGGATTTGGAACGGATCTGGATACGACAGTAATGTGAAGCTCATTAACGTTCCGGTACTGAAGACCCATGGAGGTACGGGCATCACAGGAGTTCTGAAACACACCTACGGCATTCTCTCCATGGCCGATGGTAACTCCGGGATTCGTCATTACAGCCAATCGGGGACACAATGCGGGAAAATGTGGAGCCTTGTCCGGGCTCCTGATCTGAACATCCTCGACTGTATCTGGGTAAGCTACGAGAGCCTTTCCGGTTATCCTCCAGAGACGACCTACCGCACAAATATGCTCCTCGCAGGATTCGACCCGGTAGCCCTCGACTACCACGCAAGCAAGTACGTGCTCTTGCCACTCGGTGGCAGTCGCGCCAATGAGCACGACCCCGATTCCTACTCGGGTCTGACAGATCACCTGACTGGGGCACGTGACTACATTAACGACAACGGTGGTATTGGGGGTGAGCCTGCCCGGATGGGAGACGAAAATATCGAGGTGATACCAGCGTCGGCTGGTGGTTCGTCAGGAACCATTGGTGGCAGTAGCAGCAGCGGTGGGTGCTTTTTTGCCACCTCAGTCCAGCGCTAAGCACTGCCATGGATCCATTTGCGCTGTTTCTCCATGAGACGGGAGATCTGTTCCTGGAGATAGAGCCTGTCCTGCGTCCGAATCTCTTGAAATTGAACCCGCACTTTCAGACGGTCTTCATCCGGCCATAGAGTCTCAACAACATGGCCCTTACATTCGATCACTTGCGGATGGATGGCAATCGAGAGTTCGACCTTCTCACCATTTGTCAGGCTGTAAGGAGTCTCGACTCGGACTGTACCTGAGCTGAAGTCAAGTGTCGAGGCGACCCGAGGCCCGGAATAGATTTCGCTGAGATAGAGGACGGCGTGAGAGGCCTTCACTCTTGGATGGCTTCTTCTCCCAATCATGGCCGCGGTTCCCCTATCGCATTCCCATTAAAGCAGTGCTGGCCTTAAGACGATAAATCGAGAGACTGTAATTACCAGAAACCTCGCTTCCGGTCAGTTTTTCGACAAATCCCCTGTCGCTGAGAAACTCCAATCTCTGCAGTATCTGTTCCACGCTCGGTTTTGTCTTCCCTGCGGTGTCTTCCTCAAGCTCGTACCACACCTGCAAGGGCGTCAGCCGCTCGTAAGCAGAGAGGATTCGCAAGATATTACGGTCGATTTGATCAACATCGATACGGCCGTTCATTCCAACGTTCTCCTTCCTGTAGGTGAGCAAGATCAAATAACCCCAATAAAAAGAAAGCATAGAGAGAAAAACGAATTCAAGGGTTCGGCACCAAAAAAATGGCTACGCCAAAGACGTAGCCCTAACCAATTGCTCTTGAGACAAACACCTAGAACTCTCTAACCGTCCCTACGAATTCATCATCGGTGACCAATATTCCCTCGGTGGTCATGATTTCTTTTGGATCGAGTTGTTTTGCCATTTCCAAGAACCGCTATCTTATCGTTGGCATGAAAAATCCGGCAACCGAACGGCACATTCCATTACCAAACAGGTCGAGATGAAAGTGCCTTATTTCCGCTTCAGGCCGATATGGCTTCTTGTTGTGTGTAAACCGCACATCCAACCTGTGGTCTCTTTTTTTGGCCAGGGTTTTGAGTATCTTAACCGCAGTTTCCAAGGGGAGGTTGGATTCGACCATCATTCCCTCGTTACAGGCATTTACCGCCTTTCCCAAAACACTCCTTCTGCTTATTTTGAAAACCACGGGAAAATCGACCGCGACTCTCTTGTATTTCCTGCGATCTTCTTTCATCATTCACCCCATCGCCTTCTCTTATTCTGACTCGCCTCCCTCTCATACCTCCAAGGCCCTCTTTGAGCCTTTGCGAGGTTCCAAGGGTTCTGCCTGAAACGATCCCCAGTCATCATCCTTCTCAAGAGAGTCACTGATGCGATAAGAACCGGAGAGAATGGTCGTTTTTCGTAACCATCCTTGAATGAAGCAACTGTGACCATCGCAGCTACCGCTCATTACAAAAATCTTTCCCATGGAGATCACGTATTCGTGGATGATTACCTCTCCCAGAATCGTTCGCTCCAGTTCCACCCTAACCCCAACCTTTTGGTCCATTTCAAACATAGTTGCCTTGACGAGACCGCCCAATCCCCTGTACTTGAGGCTTTTTCACGTCCCAAGCCACATGGTGGTGATATCCTCGGTGTGAGATCTGAGAGGTGGTCTTGATCGTGCATTCACAAGGGGAGTCCCACAGTCACTTGACGATGACACACGTGCATTCACATGAATGACAGACTTTGTCACAAACGCTTCCAAGCGGAATCGCCAGAACACCGCCTGCTCCGTGACTTCCTATGACAATTGTGTCAATACGTTTTTTTCTTGCAAACTTCAGGATCTCATCAGCGGGATCTCCCTGCGTCACATAGGTTTGGGCAACCTCAACACCTATGTCCTTCGTAAATCTCTCGGCCTCCCTGATAATCTCGACAGCGGCCTCTTCCGCTTCATCGATCAGACGCTCGAGGGCAGATTCACCGTGAGACTGACTTGATAGAGCGGTCAAGTGAGCAATAGAGTACACATGGATAAGATAGACCGACGTATTGTATTTCAATGCGATGTCACACGCAGTCCCCACCACCTCTCTAGTATGGTCTGAACCGTCTATTGGAACAAGGATCTTTCTAACCATAGATTGAGGCCGCCTTTCCAAAATTCCTCTTTATGAGAAAACGGTCCGTTGGAGGTTCGCGCTTCAACCCAGCCAATAGTTCCTCTCCGATTAAAACACTATACCTGGGAATGTCAAGGAAATTGTGAGATGAGATGACCCACGTCCGGGATTTCTAGATTAAACTTTACGAATATGGCTGGAGACCGAGCAAACTAAGATGGGCCCTTGACCAACCTGATGAGAGTGCTACGATACAATTGTTCCTGCTGAATGCCACAGGGGCTGAAATAGGCTAACCGAGCGGAAGTTGGAGGGATGCGAACCCACCACCTCCGCCTTGAGTACTTTGGTTCCAATGGCTCCATGGAGTCTCCTGCGATCGAGAAGAGGTCTATTGAAGGGACCCAAAAAGGTGGCGATCTCTCGGCCTTATCACGACTCAACCGTCGGCAACCATGTTGCGGCACAGAGCCGCTCATCGAAAATCATCAATTCGAATCCATAAATGAGCGTATTCGCCGCTATGAATCGATCAGCTGGATCCTCATACGGCAGGTCGAGTTCCTGACTTCGGGTGGCTATAGCAGCGGTGAGAAAGGCCTCTGTAACGGGCCAATTCTTTAAGGCTTCCTTGACCCATGCCACAGGATCAGGCTGAAGGTGGATTCTGCCTTTTTTGCCGATGCTAATGTTTCCCAACCTTAAGAATTGCTAATCCCATCTTAAAGCTTTCCGTTTCTCAGCTGTTTTCTCATAAAGGCATTGAATGTCGATGATTCTTTGAGATCTTTCTCGAATTCCACTGGATCGTCCTGCTTTCTTCTCTCGATATAGATGTTAATTCTGTCCATAAGTGGATAAGGCAGCGGTGAGTCTTCTCCAGTAGTATGTCTGCCATCCCCAAGATCACCGTAAATGGGGTGTAATTTCCTAACCTCTTTTGCCGCCTCCTCATCGCTTAGACCGTCTTTTGCTTTGACTGTTTTGAATAGAGCCCGTGCCAGAGACAACCAATCATGAATTTTTGATATCAACCTCCTCTCAACATCCTGCCTGTTAAACCACCATTTTATGTCGCGATCTCTGACACCTTGACTTCTCATTTTTGCGAGATACGATCTGGTTTTTTCATCGAAAGATTCTGCTTCCAGAAGGATGTCACCCAGATTCTGGGGGAGGTTCACGGTGCCTAGTTTATGAGATTCTTCTATTGCCAGCTTGAGCATATCACTTAATGCATTTTTAGCGTCTGATGGCGACATTCTCATCCTCTCTTGTAAGAGAGGTATATATTTTCCGCGGAGTTTGTTTTTGATGTCTGACGATCCTCCAAATACCTTCGAGAACAATCCCATAAAGCACATCCTCCTGTTAAGACGTGGCGCTCCTGTGTTTTTGCTCAAAAATAACTGTCATTTCTATCGGCTTTGGAGCCGACAAACTTGAGCCAGATAATCGAATCGCTAGATTTCAGAGAAATGAAGTCAGGTCTTGACATGAGACATCGAATGTTTCGCCTTTCGGTCAAGAGATTGCGACGTGTTGATGCCTCACTCTAAGATCGAATTTTTGATGGGTTTTGTGCCTGTTCTCAGCTCTCCAATAGACAGCTCTGACGAGGGTGAAGATGTTCAAGGTCAACGCGATTGTGAAAGCTGTCGAAAAATGCTTGCATAATTCCACAATGGTGCTACCATAGAATTGTTCCTGCTGACGCTGCTGGGGGGCTGAAATAGGCTAAGCGGAGCGGAAGCCGAAGTTGACCTGAAAGCCTACTTTTTCTCCAAAAGGGGAAGGGTGGGCTTTACTATTTTCGCCCATCCGAGGATGGGTGAATAAACTTCAAGGCGAGACGGCGGCAACCAATAACATGCAAACAGGAGGTGATGAAAGGTGAAATTTCTCGTCTCCGCCCGACCAGGCACAATACCAATCAAAGTAAAGTACGGGGTCCACGTTTTTCAGGCGGCCAAGGAGTGGGCTAACGCACGACTTGCAGACGGCACATTTGACTGCCACTACGTCTATTCTGATCTCGGTGGAATCAGCATTACCAACGCAGACTCCCATGAGGCAATACAGGATTTGATCCTAGATTGCCCACTCTATCCCTATTTCGATTGGGAGGTGACGGCTCTCTGCGATGCAAACCATAGCTACGACAAAAATGTTTCGTACTTTAAGAAACTCGGAGGCTAAGGTTTTTAGGTTCCAAATGCATCGTTCGTGCCTCCCACACAATGGATCAAAGCGGTTGCCGCCATGCTACTCGACGCCGGGCTGTCGACTTGAGTAGGTAGCTCGGCTTTTCCATGTGTTTCAGGAGCCCTCTTCGGTTCAGGAAAGCCACGTACCCTGGGCAGGTGTGTATTCAAGAACTTCGAAACCGTTACCGAAATGGTTACTCGACCACAGAAAAAGGGTTACGCGGGTCACGTAACCCCTTGAAATCATTAATGCGCCCAGAGGGATTCGAACCCCCGACCTGCGGATTCGTAGTCTATTCAAACCCCCGAAGAAGAGATAACAAGGGATAAAACCAGTAAAGATTTCAGCAACTTCTTATCTGGTATTATCCCTTGTTTTTTGGTGTTTTCCTTTATTATGGGTGCAAAATGGGTGCAGAAATTTTGAGATTGCGAAATCAATCCTCGCTCTGTTCAGACGGTCAAAACAGGGGGATATTTTTCGCAAAGTGTTGACCAAGAATAGGGTCGTTAGGAATTTCCGGGATTGGAACCTTCATCCGACGGATTCGGAGTGCGAGAAAAGGCATTTTTACTGCGTTTTACGGATTGCTATGAAGTGTTATTTGTGCTTAGCCTGTCGAAAGATTCTTTGATATCTAGTTTGACGGAGTGTGACTGAGAAATACCGCTTTTGGACACCTATATGGACACCAAAACTGACACCAGCGGAAAAGGAGGTAAGCCCCCCAGGCCGCTCACATTTGACATTATATCCCACTCCTTGTCTCCCCCCCGAAATCAGGCATCCTAGAAGCGTTTTCTCAGCCGATTCTTTTTGACGAAGGTTTGGGTTGTCCTGAGTTGAGATCGTGGCTTAGAGAGCAAATATGAGGGCATAAAAGGGCAGAGCCATTTCTGACCCTGCCTCTCTGCCTTGGTTGGTTCCTCTCTTTATTTGCCCTTCTTTAGGATCAACACACAGTCCTGCCCCTCAATCGGCGTCCCATCGAGCAAATTCCCCGTAAGCGTCAGTACCAATTCATCTCCATCATTGACCGGCCCTATTGCAGCTACGATCTCCTGGGTCCAAAACTTCAGGGTCAGATCATCAAAACCATCCGGTCCCTCTGTCGTGCAGTCGCAATCATCTTGTTCATCTGTGACAGGTGCATTCACATCTCTCACGCTATCACGAATAGGAGGAACTCCCTCAAGCAGGATCGAAGATCCATCTATTTCGGACGCGTCAAAGTCTGGAGTACCGAGGATCGCCACAGGAAGAACGCCTCTTCTTTTGGTGTTGAGGGGGTTGGGGCAGGAGCGAGGTTTGATGTCGATATCGACCTCGATTGGTTCGGGAACGCACTTGCCCATGCTTCCGGATTCGTGAATAGCTTGGATTTCCGAAACGGACAGAGCACGGCTGAAGATCTCCACCTCATCAACAATCCCCACAACGCTGTCAGGACCATTTGTAAAATCGGGATTATAACCACCAATAAGCAGAGGAATACCATTGGGAACATGCAATGGTCCGCTAAATGATGTTACGGCCTCAAGCACACCGTTAACGTAGAGCAAGAGAGCGTCACCATCCCAAACACCTGCCACATGAGCAAACTCGTCTACTGGCAGAGAATTACTCGAAATGGCGCTCACCTTGCTTGTTCCGCCGGACGAGACCTCAAGACCAGGCTTTCCGTCGGCCTTGACAAATATCCTATACCCTGCAGTCCCACGTGTAGTGTCACCCCACCTTCCGACAATAGGCGCGTTCATGATTCCCCCTGTCTGGGGCTGAACGTCGGAGAACTCTATCCAAGCGTCGAGGGTAAATGGGCCAGAGAGTCGAAGATTTGGAGCATCCGGTGCTTCGACCCTTGAGAACTCCGTGTAGGTTGAACCTGGAAGACTGAATCCTTGACTGACTTTGCCTGATGCAAATCCTGTGTAGCCGATCAGTGAGGCATCATTTGCATCCCACATATCATCGGCATTTCCATCACCGGGCCACCAACTGACCAGGCCCACAGGTACCGGGATGCATTCTTCCTGAGCACTCACAAGATTATCGAGGCAGCCCCATGAAAAAGCAGTCAAGACCGTAAACGCTGACGCTAAGTATCTTACTAATCTAGCCATTTTCAATCCCTCCTTCTTTCTCCAAAATAGAAAAGCCGAGTCCCCCATTCACTTCGGCAACACGGCTGCTCTATGCTCTTTAGACCTGTCTTGAGAAAATCCCCGATGAAAATCCGTGTCTACTTCCAGCGTCTTTTGGCAACATTCGTGTAATAGCTCAATCATCTCTTTCCAATCCTTGTTCTCGAAAGCATCCAATGGATATAGGTTCCGCCAGTAGTTCCCTCTACCCCAAACACCGAGCAAATCCTTAACATGGTCAATTAAAGCCAATACAGCCTGTATCTCGTCTTCGACATTTTCTTTTCGGATCATATCCATCACGCTCCTCTCGGAGAGAGAGAACTCTCCACCAGATTGAAAAGCCGAGCTACCTGCAACTTCGGCAACTCGGCTCTCTGTTTTGATGCCGTCACTCGGAAGCCCTGGAATCTCTCCCCCTCACAGACCCGTGGCTTTCCGCCTCCACCTCACGATGGGTTTGGCTTTATCGGTACTTGATTAAATGGGATTTCCCTAATCTAGCGATTGGATTCTCAAG
>JABAOF010001052.1_pt3 | contig 14674 bp, 16 predicted proteins | sample 7062171 | NCBI WGS metagenome assembly JABAOF01 (sample SAMN14538628, study PRJNA623070) | marine sediment metagenome | biome: marine biome [ENVO:00000428]; feature: marine pelagic biome [ENVO:01000023]; material: deep marine sediment [ENVO:00002113] | place: India: Gulf of Khambhat ...
GAAGGTTCCGCCCATTATGACGAGTTCCACCTTGTCAACAATGTGTCCGATCGCTTTGAGCTGTTCAATGCGGTTTCTGACCTGTTCATAGGGGTCAAAGCCGCTTTGCAGCCCCCTCATGGTGGCTGGTTCATGGCCAGTGTAGCTTTGAGGAACCCCATAGGCAGGACCGCCGGGACAGTATGCACATGGATTTTTTTGAGGGCAGGGCCAAGGCTTTGTCATTACAGCAACTATGGTCACTCCAGAAATCGTGCGTACGATTTTTCTTCGTAGGATGGGGATCAGTTTGTCTTTTTCATCTGGTTTGAGGTGCCTTATCACTTCAGAATTGGAGGGAACCTTTCCTAGGGCACGTTTTCCTGCAACTTTCACCTTGATGATGTTAACGTCATCTTTTGTTGGGTTAGGAATTTTCATTAAGCATCGGATGATTTCTCTGTATGCCTCTTCACTCATTGGAGCTCATCCACAATTACAAGTATCCAATTGAAGCCTTTAGATAAATCTACATTCTTGCTAAATGTTTCTTTGCTAGAAACAACTACCAGAACGGACAAAATGAGATGTAAACTATCGACGCCTGCGTCTGCGTCCACGTCTACGTCTTCCGCTTTCACCCCAGTTTTGCCCAGCGTTTCGCTGGAGGATTATTCGTTTTTCGTAATTTCGTCGACACCGTCCTCTGGGGATTCGGCTTTTTTTTGGGGTGGATGTCATTTTTGGAGTCTGCGATCTGACTTTTCCCGCTTTTGAGAGGGCTCCGTGTGTTGGCATTTTGTTTCCTCACGATTTATAGATTTAGAAGGGTCTTTTAAGTATTATCTCTTATTTTTGCATATGGCAAGATGTCCCTTTAGTTGCAGATTTGTTTTCAATGTGGAGATTTTGAGTTCTGCTTTCTTGAGTAGTCTTGTAAAATGTTCTTGAGTGAATTTCTTTTTTAGTCCCGTTATGATTATGGTGGATTGATTTTTGCTGACTCTTTTTATTTCTCGGAGGGTTTGGAGGGGGTCCGGCATGTTTTGCAGGAGGGTTATGGCGAAAACTTGGTCGAAGATTTGGTTTTTAAAGGGTGTATAGTCGGCATCGGCGCGGATGATGGTTGTGTTGGGTAGCGGTCTTGTATTTCTTTTGGTTTTTTCAAGGGTTTTCGACGAGACATCTATGCCCACGATGAATTTAGCCGACTTGGCGACGTGTTGGAAGAGGAGACCTGTTCCGCAGCCGACGTCCAGGATGATTTCGTTTTGGTTGAGTTCAGTGTTTTTCACGGCAGCTTCTATTTTTGCTTTTTGTTCTTCTGAATATTGAGCGTTGTAGACTGTGGCTAATTGGTCGTAGTGGTGCATGGTTTTGCGTTTTGTTTTCCATTCTTGCATGTTTCTCAGAAGTTTTATCTGTGCTTTTTCTTCTAAAGATTGTTGGCGGTTTGTGTGTCTGGTCGAAAGCCTGTTGTTGTTTTGGAGAATCCGGGTGTCAAGAGGGCGGCAGAGTTTATTAGAGATGCCGTTTCTGAGCGGAAGGTTGTAGTGGTTGTGGGTAATTGTTGGGTGAATTATAGGGGGAGGGCGAGTTCGAAGTTGGAGCCGGGTGAGCGTATTGTCGTGATCAAGGAGGATGGTTCCGTCTTGGTTCATCGTCCGGCTGGGTATGAACCTGTGAATTGGCAGCCTGCTGGGTGCTTGTTTCAAACCCGTGCGGATGGGGCCGTTTTGCGTGTGCGCGCTGTCCGGCAGAAGCCTTCCGAGTCTGTTGGGATTTCGTTTGATCGTGTCTACCTCCTCTCCGCTATGAGTCTGGTCGATAGCGGAGAATTTTCTCTCTACGCCAGTGAGGAGGATATGCAGAGGGCGATCTTGTTGAGACCGTCGATTCTGGAGGAGGGTTTGAAGCCTATCACCTATGAGAAGAGGGTTGAACCCGGATTTGTGGACGTTTACGGCATCGACAAGAACGGAAAACTTGTTGTGGTGGAGATCAAACGGAGGACGGCAGGGCGGGATGCGGCTTTACAGTTGGCGAAGTATGTTGATTTCGTAAAGACCATAGTGAACCGGGAGGTTAGAGGAGTACTCGCGGCGCCTCGTTTGGCAAAGAATGTTCAACGGTTGCTTGTGACGTTGGGGCTAGACTTTAGGCCGTTAGACCCGAGAAAATGCGCCGAGGTTTTGAGCAGGCCTGAGACAAAGAAGTTAGCAGAATTCTTTGTTGAGAGTAAATGATAATTGGGGCGTTTGAAACTAAGTTTTGGTCTAAATTTAACCGAGTGGAGAGACGGATTTGATACGGGCGATTTTCTTTGATCTCGGAGATACCCTTGTTGCAGAAGAAAGCGTGGGTGGGAGGCATCTTTGGGAGATGGAGCTGCAGAAGCTTCCCCACGTAGATGAAGTCTTGCAGGAATTGAAGAGAAAATATAGACTTGGAATAATAACGAACACCCTTACCTCCAGGGAGGAACAGGTGAGAATCGCTTTGAGGAGAGTCGGAATAGAACAGTGTTTTGACGTGGTACTCACCTCCGTTGATGTAGGGTTTGAGAAGCCAGATGAAAAGATATTCTTGACGGCTTTGAAAGTGCTGAGTGTTCAGCCCGAAGAAGCCGTGATGGTAGGCAACAGAATATCCAAAGACATTGTTGGTGGAAATAACGTCGGCATGAAAACAATTCTGTTTCGCTGGAATGACCGCTATCCCGAGAAAATTACGTCACCCGCAGAGCAACCTATGCATATCGTCAAATCTCTGAGAGAACTGCCGAGCATACTTTCCGAAATGCGAGAAGGTTCCAAAGCTTAGTCGTTGCTTCTTCTTTCTTATGTATGCCACAGAATTTCAAAAGGATGCAGGGATTGTAGATTATCCATGTGAACGCGCGTAGTTGCTTATCTTACGTAGTACGGGTGTCTGTCTTTTTTTAGCCTAGTTAAGACGGTGATCAGCAAATAGTCAAAGTCCTTACCCCACAGAAGCCACCGTACACCATGATAAAAGCGTAGGAACTCCAGTCCCCTGCTGGTGGTTCGATAGAAATTTTCACTCTTCTTCTCCAAACTGACCAACTTCAGAATCAACATGGAAGGCACATACTTCTCCAAGAGATCACGATCCAAGCCGCAGCCAGTCATGATCTCCGATTCCTTAGAACCCAGAGCCGCTACGCGCAGAATGTCTGCAATAACATCAAATTCGCTTCTCTTCTCCATCATCAACGTACCGCCAACCTGAAAAGAAGTTTCCAACAACTATAATCGTTATTTCAAACTCGACAATATGTCAAGACCGATAGCTAAAAATCCTAAAAAGAATGGATCGCAAATACTGACCCAAACTTCACAACCTTTACTTACAAAGGAATTCCAAGCATAAGGAGGCAACAAAATGAACAAAATAGCAAAATACATAACCGCTACCATCTGCATACTCGCTGCAGCCTACGGAGGATGGCTAGTCATAAGCGCCACCTTCCCCCTTGATGAATGGTTCCAACAAAATCCACAATGGAGAGCCATCTTCAATCTCCTCCTAATAGTCGGCGTAATCGGCTTCCTGGCCGGGATAGTCGGAGCAAAAAGAAGATAAAGCCGCAGACTAGCTTACGTAGAAAGGATTCACCTTCTTCCTCAGTTTTACCAAGAGACGCATCAACAAGAAATCGTTGTCACCACCCCACAGAAGCCACCGTAAACGATGATAAGTACGCAGAAAATCCAACCCCTTCTCAGTAGTTCGGTAAAGTGTTTCACTCTTCTTCTCCACCATAAGCATCCTCAATTCTGCCAAAGCAGACAAATAATTCCCCATAACCGCGGATTCCAACTTACACTGTTCCATAATCTCTGATTCACTAGAGCCCTTAGCCGCCACCCTAAGAATTTTCGCAACTACGTGGAACTCGTTTCTGCTCCTCGTCTCTCAGCACCACCGATGCAAAATCGTATGTTGAAAATAGTTCGGCATAGATTTTAATGGTTATTTCAATCACATCAATAATGATCAAATCGATAGTAGAAAACTCTAGAAAACACGCTGCCCTCCAAGATAATCTGTAATCTTCCTCTGAAAAAGCGCGTCCCTAAGCAGTTCGCTCCTCTCTATCCACTGTTCCAGCGGAATCTGAAATTGACTGGCAATGCGGGTTAGAGCCTCCTTCAGTGTGTCGTATTTCAATGGTTTCTGTCTCAAGGCATTCCTGACGTTCTCCCTCACCTGCCAAACGCCCACAGGCATAATGTATCCTGGGTGCGCCTCTCTCAAGACGAGCACGACAGCTTGTCGCCTCTCCTTCACAAGCAACTCTCCAACAGCCAAACGTGCAGCGTAATAGCAACCTCCAATATTAGCATAGGTGGTGCGACCGTCAAAACCCTCCCAATCCGAAAACATAACCACGTGCCCGCCGCTTGGATTCCAAACCGTTCCCGGATACCAAGCTTCCATGGCCTCGTAGCTCCAAGCCCCGGGCATCATTAGGATCTCGAATCTGTTGTCTAGATACCTTGACTCATAGACTCGGTATTCATTGACCTCAGGAAAAGTTTTGATTTTTCCAATCCTGTCCTTTGAAATGATGCTGTCTACAGCCGTTATGCTCCAACGGGTGGGAACCAAGCGTCGATTATCCTTCAGTCCGAAGGCGCCAACGCTGAAGGCTCGCTGAATCTTCGTGACCAACACACCCTTCTCGTACAAGGTGGTAACACCCTCAGCGGCCCTTAAGTCACCGTCGAAGAAGGCCTTCTCGATGTGATGATCCCATCGCGAAGTTGAGACCCTCATGTCTCTAACAACAGCGGAAGGTCCAAAAGGTTGAACCTCATCATCCAAGACAAAGCGCCTACTGGGTTTGCTCTTCAAATTTAACTCTACGTCCACTGGACCAACAGACAAGGCCAGATCACGGGTCCTATCCATAATCTTTCCAGCTTCCTCAAACTTCCTCACATGAACCCTATGCTTCCCCCTGACAAGCAAAGAGCGGAAACCCACAATTTCATCGATGGATTTTCCAAACCAAAACTCAGGCAGGTCATAGAGGCTCGTGTCCTCGTGAATTGGAGGAACTAGAGGGCCAGCATAGACATATGGATAGCCGATTCGACCTACAAAGACGCCTGGCGGAGAAGCGCCGTCCACATCCGTGCCCCGAAGAAGAGGAACCGTTCTAAAATATGACTGCAATCTGACAACCAAGGGACACCTAGTTTTGCCGCACAAAAACTTGCCGCCTTTACAAGCCACGCACAGCCCCTTCCCCCAAGCCACCCCAGAAGCTTTGGCAGCCAAATAATCTGCGCTGTAATTCAAGTCTTGGACAAGACTAGGTTTATCGAGAAGTTGGAGAATCCAGAGGTTGTCGTTCAAAGATTGCTTCGACTTCCCTACGTGCCTCACAATTCTACCCTTTCTCTTTCCCTTGGTTAGTCTTCTCATGTCTGCGCCGCCGAGAGCGTCATCTAATAACTTTAATCGTGAACTTAAAGATAAGCTAATGACAAAGTTCATTGGATAACAGTTCTATCCAACCAGCATCCGCATCAAAAAGTCTCTGGTCCCTTTTCTGATCTTATAAACAAAGAAAAAGATCAAAAGCACAAGGAGCGCGGACGTGACGACAACGGTGGCGAAGGTCCAATCATTTGTGAGCATGAGGGCGTCAAAAGACTCCTTGACGAAGGGATAGAAAACTGGATTGAAGTCGTGGTGCAGAGAGTCTATAAACACGTGGGAAAGGATTCCAAAAAGGCATAAACCGACTAGCGTGCTGGAAAAGCGGCACTTCTTCTCAACCTTTTCCTTGTCAAGCTTGAAAAGGAATGAGACCACTGGTGGGTAAAAGAAGACGGTTAAAAAAACCGACAGAAAGGTGCCCAAGGTAGCAGCACCAAGAAGACTATGCAGAACGATTCTTCCATGAACTCCACCAGTCACAAAATAAAAAAACGGAATTTCTATGTCTGGTACCGTCGTGCTCACAAGAAGTGCTGGTAGACTCAGTTGCGGTCTCCATCTGTTGATTAGGTAAGCTATGCTAAAGTGGAGAGGTGTAGCAGGCATGACGTTATTCTCATGGCATAAAACAGGTCCATATTGATTTAAATGCTCTCTAGAATTCGTGGCCACGCTTCCGATGAAGTAAGGGCTTGCGCATGTATGATCTGCCTTCAGAGAAACCTTTTTTGTGACGGATATTCGCGCTCGCGCGCGCAGATTTTCACATAGATGGCTCAGTAAGAATACATTTCTTTGGCGATTTCCTAAGTTACGCTAGGCAAGAAGGTATAGACAACATGTACTTTGATGGCGCGCGCTTTGAAAAAAGAGAATTCTCTCCTGAGACTATTTATGATGGGCAATAGTCTTTCTTTCTCCAAGCATCATATCGAAAACGGGTCTTCACATATATACACACTGCAATTGCACGCCAAATAAGAGCACCTCCCAAAAGAGAATGTTCCACAGCAATGGATGCGTGTACATGTGAGAAAACGGAGACGGGTGTAGTGAGAAGCACATGATTGACCACAACTCATTTTGCGATAGCGAAATCTTGACGAAGCGTAGCGTCAAGCCCTCGTCCCACTATCTTCTCCATGATCCAATAGAAAAGTCTCGCTGCTATGAGCACAATTCCAATTACAAGTATGTATGCACCAATTCGAGCGACAATTGAATCGCCTAAAGACCTGCCAATTATGTGCAAAAGCAAACCTATGCACAAGGTTGCTAAGCCAAAAACAACCATACCTGATAATATTCGTTCGAATAATAGTTCCACTGGCATCGTCGGCTTTCTTGTTGCCATATTCTCAGTGTCAAGGCTAAAGGCAATAAAAACCTTGTCAAAGAGCGGCATGAAGAAAAACAAGCAACAGTTTTGTATCAGATGCGCGCGCTTGAGCTAACAGTGTACACATATCTTAGCTGCAACTGAGAGAAGCCTTTCTGTTGTGTTAGAATCTCTTCTAATCTGTGCGCGCATATTCGTCTACTTTCTAGACTTCGTTTTTGAATTTATCCAGAAATTTTTCGTAAACTGGCTTAGGAACATATTTCTTAACAATTTCTTCCCATCCGTCGGGACCAACCAACCCTTCAACAAAACTTGAACTTACCTCTGCGATTTCTCGAGGAGGCATCAAAAATACAGTTACAACGTTGGGATTTAGATCGCTGTTGATGTTCCTCATGGCACGTTCATACTCATAATCACTTTCTGATCTTATGCCTCTTAGAATATAACCTGCTCGTACCGATTCGGCGTAGTTAACAAGAAATTGGTTTTCAAAACAATCCACGGTTATGTTCTGGCATTTTTGTGTGATGTTTCTCAACATTTCAACTCGTTCATTAAGTGAAAAAGTATATTTCTTTTCAGCATTTATCCCTATTGCCACAATAAGCTCATCGAATAGGCTTGCTCCTTGTTCTATCATCCATAAGTGACCATTTGTTGGTGGATCGAAGCTTCCAGCATAAACTCCTTTTTTCACAGTGCGTAAGCCTCCAAGGTTATCTATGGTGCTCCAATATTTAAGGCGAATAGCATACGCGTGCCAACGCGTGGCTGACACAAATGCTAAATGATTGGGGAGATTGATAAGATGATATGATGGAACGGCAAAGCATCAAAAGTGAAATCCTTAGCTTTCTCGATAATGCGGGCATGTCTGTTTATGGTGTAGCTTCAGTCAAGCAACTTTCCTCAACACCAGAGAGTTTTTCTCCCCAAAGCGTTTTGGAGGGTGCAAGATCGGTTATTTGTTATGGAGTGCCGATCCCAAAAGGAATCGTCTACGCAAAAGGCAATAACTTGGATATATACTGGCGCTACTGCAACATGCAATACAGAAACTTGGATTCGGTTTCCAACAGGCTTTGCCTGTTTCTAGAAGAAAAGAACTGTTCAGCCGCTCCGATTTATGGTTGTTTTCCATGGAAAACAGTAAACCGCGAGTTTTGGGGACATCTACCTTTGGTATACTGGGCAGAAGAGGCTGGGTTAGGTCGACTTGGCAAATGTGGGTTACTGGTTACTACAAGATATGGAACCAGAATTCTGCTGGGAGGAGCGATAGTGACACAAAAGTTAGAACCTGATGAAAAGGTTAACGAGGATATTTGTCCTTCAGATTGTTTTGACTGTATTGACGTCTGTCTCGCTAAAGCAATAAAAAGGACAGGCAAAGTCGACCACAATCTATGTATACGATATTCAAGTTCTAACCCTTTGCTTGCACTTGTGCTAGGCAACAAAACAATTAGGAAGAGTTACTCGTTCGACAAGCTACTGAACACCGTTGCCGTTGATGATCATGGCTCATATTCATGCTTTGAATGTTTGAAAGCTTGCCCATTGAATCGCAGGTAGACATGTATCACGCGCACATCTTGAAGAAAAAACCCTCCCACATTCTAGAAGAACAAGAAAGAGCATTTGTGCAGGCTCGAAAATGCGCGCGCCCTACTCTTCTTTATGGTTTTATTGCTGAAACACTGATGCTTGCAGTTGAATTTAGTATTTCTCTTATGGTCTCTTTTGCTTCTTCTTCCAGTTCGGATATGCATTTCACTTCTTGGGTACGTTTGTTAGGATTGGCAACGATAACTCTTGCATTAGGATCATCAACAACATCTTCAAAGTGATACTTCTTTTCCTCAATTATCTTGACGTCACGAAAGCCTGCTTGTTCTATTGCCTCCAGATACTTGTCTTTCATTATTGCCCCGCGGACACAACTGGCTGAATGCGCTTTCTTCTTTATTGTTTCTGCGAGTTCTTTAAGCAAGACCATGTCTGAAACCATCAACCGTCCGCCGGGTCTTAGCGCTCTAAAAGCCTCTTCAAAGACTCTCTTCTTGTTTGGCGAAAGGTTGATCACACAGTTCGAAATAACTACTTCGGCAGCGTTGTCTGCAATTGGTAGATTCTCAATTTCTCCCAGTCTAAACTCCACGTTTCCATAGTTGCCTTTCCTTGAATTCTCTCTTGCTTTGTCAATCATATCCGGTGTCATGTCCACTCCGATGACCCTCCCTTTTTCCCCAACCTTCTTTGCTGCAAGGAAGCAATCAAAACCAGCGCCCGAGCCAAGATCAATAACGGTTTCACCCTCTTTCAAGGACGCAAGTGCCACAGGATTCCCGCATCCAAGACTTAGATTGGCACCTTCAGGAACAGATTGAAGCTCTTCTTCGGTGTAACCCATCTTCGTGCCTAATTCTTCATATGTCATGGAATTATCACAGCAGGAAGTTGTGGGACTGCAACAAAGTCCCTCTTTGGCGATCTTGGCGTATCCCTCTCTTACCGCTTTTCTTATTTTTTCTTCTTCCAACAGAAGACGCCCATCCTTGGTCTATTGAGTTTCTAATTGGCTGAGGGACCTTTTTGCTTGGTCCTTTAACTCTCTAATCTTGTCAACTGTCGGCAGGACCTTCTGAAACAAGTCTTTTCTTGCTTGAATTCCTTCTTTGATGAAAAATGCTGTGGCCTCAGATCTGCTCTTGAAGACTTCCACTTCAACTAGAGCGTCAATTTGCCTCAGATCCTCGTCGTTCAGCCTGGTCATCACCACGTTGCTCCTGCCCTCCAACGTCTCGCCCAACCTCAACAGAACCTTCTCTTTGATCTCTTCTGCTTCCTCGCCCTCTGGGCAGCACATCGCCATCACAATTTTCTCCTTCTTCTTTACTTTTTCTTCGGCCTTGCCTCCTTCCATTTTCCATCCATCTCCAGTAATGCTGTAATGTGTATCGTGTAATTTGTAACTCGGATACTTAAGTCTTTCGAGTCGACGTATCACGCGCGCGGGAAAGGTATATTCTCTGCAGAGCCATCTTGGATACCCATGCAAAAGGCTGTGTGCATCATACAGACTTGGACAAGAAAATGGCGCTACGCGCGCGTGTTCTTCGGACAAAAGGCCTAGGTTGTGATATATTTGGAGCCTAATAGCAACTCTATGTTGAAAACGACGTTTTTTTCAGAGGTAAAAAAAGGCAACCGCGCGCGCATGACTGAAATGAACGGCTACGAGCTGTTTAAGAAGGGCAAGTGAGAATCAAAGAACCGGGTGGAATCTGTAGAATTAGGGGTGGAATCTTCTGATTGTGCGGGGGAAGGGAATGGTGTCCATCACGTTTTCCAAATCGAGCATCCAGGCGAGTAACCGCTCGACGCCTAATCCAAAGCCAACGTGAGGAGTAGTTCCATATCTTCTCAAATCGATGTACCAGTCATAATCTTCTTCTTTCAAGCCGAATTCTCCAAGTCGATTGAGCAACTCGTCTTTATCATCAATCCTTGACCCGCCAGTGGCAAGCTCTCCGATTTTGGGCACAATCAAATCTACAGACATCACTAGTTCTGGGTTGTCCTTGTACATCTTGCAGTAAAACGCCTTTATCTCCTTGGGATAAGCATACACGAAAAGGGGGTTTCCAAACTCCTTCGCCAACGCTCTCTCCTCGTCAAACCCGAAATCCTCTCCCCATTTGATTTTGAATTTTCTTCTATGAAGCCTGTCAATGGCTTCGTCATAGGTGATCCTGCTGAACGGCGGTTTCACTGCAGCCAATTTCTTCGCCTCCACTTTCAGCGAGTCAAGTTCTTTCCTGCATTGTTTCGCAACTTTTTGGAAAACATAGCCTACTAAATCCTCTTCCAATCGCATAAGATCATCCATAGTTGCGAAAGCCTGTTCTGCTTCTACGTGCCAGTACTCTGCAAGGTGCCTTATCGTCCTACTCTTCTCAGCTCTGAAAGAAGGGGCGACACAATAAACCTTCTCTAACGAACTGATCAATCCTTCAAGGTGCAATTGGGCGCTTTGGGTTAGAAAAAGATCTTGTTCAAAATACTTCACACCGAAAAGCGTGGCGCCACCTTCCACAGCGCTCGATATAAACATAGGAGGCGAAACCTCAATGAAGTTTCTTCTTCTGAAAAACTCGTGTACGAAATTCAGAACGTGACTTCTTATTTTCATGATGTTATTCATTCTCTGACTTCGCAGCCATAGATGTCGAACGTTACGTCGAAATTCTTCGCTTTGATCTTTCGTTATCGGAAAGGGTTCCGCCAGTCCCACTATTTCCAATTGATTCGTAGATACTTCAAAGCCTCCAGGTGCACGTTCATCTTTTCGCACTGTTCCGTTCAGTGTGACTGAGGACTCAATTGTCATCTTTTGAGCCTCAGCCCAAGCTGGACTGTTCTTTCTAATTGTGCATTGCATAACTCCCGTAGCGTCACGTATCACCACGAAAATAATGTCTTTGCTTTCTCTTTTCCGGTAAACCCACCCTCTGATATCCACTTGCTTTCCTTCAAAACCACCGTCTAGGATGTTCTGAATAGGTACAAGAGGCATGGTCACCATCTTTCATCCTTATTTCTGCCGAACAAGCCTAAATATTTACTTACTCTCTCTACTCATCAAGTGGCGTTTACGTAGAGAAGATTACTTCAACATCGATGGGTCATGCTAACTCTAAGTCAACTTACCGCCTCTGAACCCCACCTCATTCTTCATTCTCACCTAGCGGTTCCAGTATATGTATCTGAAAGATACAACTTTACCTTCCCTGCAGATATGAAAATGCTCGTGACCATAACAGAAACAGCGATTAAGTCGGGTCCATCTATGACGGAAAGAGCACAATTCAAGAACCGCTAAGCTCCACTGAAAGTCATTCCTCAACGGCTCGGTGGTCTTTTCTGGGCGTAACGATACCGACGTGGTCTTCCCTCTCTAGTTAATAAGCCATCCTTAACAAGGTCTACGAGTGCGTGCGCGACTGCCGTGCGGTCATAATGGAAGCCTCTTCGTGCCATTTCACTGTGAACGTCTCCTAGTCCTCTGGGAGACGCAAACCATTCTTCTGACCAAAGTCTTTGTATGAGTCCCTTACATGTTTCAGCCCTAGCGGGAGGCAAGTGACGCTCCGAAACGACTATCGTTTCCTTTCCGTACTCTGTGACTGTTGATAGGATTTTTTTTACGGCCTCCTCCAGCTGATCCTCTCTGCATTCGATCTCGAACTCTAGGTTTCCAACCTTCATTTTCAGGCGGATTGAAGGCTTTGCTTCCTCCGTCATATGTTTCCCTTATTGTATATTGAATTGAACATAATGCACATGCACAACATTTAAATATGCCCCCCGCACATTTCATAGTTTATTGGTGAATATTGTTGATTGAACAATTACACTATGCAACAACACCAAAATATAATTTTCCACAATCCCTAAAAGATCTACAACTTCCACAAAGCTTCATCGAGCTAAGCCTCAGATCAATGAAAAACATGGAAGGCGAATGTTTTCAACCCCACGAAATAACCTTCGCCCATTCTGCAAAAGAGAACTTTGAAGATGCAACATCAGTTTTACGAATTCAAAGTTCGTCTACAATAGACCCAATTCACTTAAAACCCCTCTGGGACGAAACCCCAGTTGTCGCTGTCGACGTTTCAAGCATAAACATTGGCGAAACCGAAACCGGCATACTCTGCGCCATAAGAGGGGCAATAGTCTGGAAAGAGAAAAGCCTATACAAAAACATCCGCCTTGGACCCTTCCCTTTCCACATAACAGAAGAAAACAGGAAGGGAATCTACAATCTGTTTAAGAATTGTTACTTTGAAATCCTAGAAGACACTGGAGCTCCAAGCCTAATTAACATGCAAACCAGAATGGGAAATCTGCTCGAACGCTGGCTCCAGCTAGGCATTTCCTGTTCCGCACATGACAGCATCATCTTGTGGGATGGATCCCTGGGTGCCGGACCCGCCGACAGCCCAGTGAATGTTGTATCCCAACTTTTGGAAACCGCAAGAAATCGTCTTAACACCGTTTTGGCTTTCTCCAAGACAACCAACCTAAGACTCTTGGGACACCGACTAACAGATTTGACAGAAAGCTCCAAGCCGCCGTGCCTGCTTCAAATAAACGGGTTTTCTGTTCCATCAGGCCCAGTGCTTTCCCTTGGAAACATCTATGTGGCAAAACTTACCCACGGCGTTTGTTCGTTCAGGTTAGACATTGACAAGAAAGTCCCGCGAGAACGGGGAATAGAAGCTGTTCAAAAGCTTCTTGGAAGCGACCTTCTCTTCCAAAGCTACCCCGAAACCCTGCGCTTAGCCCACATATTTTCGACCTTCACCGCGGCCGAGGTGGTAGGCATCCAACGATTCATCGCCCAACAATATGGGCTCAAAACTATTGCAAGACCGAATGTGCGTCGGCTGCTCTTCGGACCCTTTGGAAAAGGTTCTGAGGGTTAGCAGTGCGGCTTTACAAGAAAGAAGGCAACACTATTCAAGTCCTCAGTTTTCCGAGCGACAACGTTGAAAAGGGCGACTACCTCATCATAGAAGACTTCAGAATTGACAAGAAATTGATCACACAAGTAATTGACGTGCAATTCGCCAATGTTCCTGGTCTTCTCGAAGAGCTTCTTCGAGACTCCACAGCTGAACAGTTCGTTTATGGAGAAGTTTTTGATCCGCTGGAGGTATCATCTCACATAAATCACATTCAAGACGCGTCGATGCTTTTATGCAAGATTCGAGGAACTCTCGAGGATGAAAGACTAGGTGTGAATGTTTCATGGCTTCCTTCCCGCTCCAAGTCTGGAATCAAGAAGTTTTCCGTCGCCTCTTTACTAAATCGTATGTGGGGCAACCGAGACCTTCCCATAAACATTGGAGAAACCAAAGAGGCGTCTCAGTTCACGATTAATGCCCACGATCTCGACGGAAAACTGAACATAGTCACCGGAAAGAAAGGAACCGGAAAATCTCACCTTTCCAAGCTATTTGTCTTAGGTCTTATCGATTACGGAGCCACGGTTGTGGTCCTTGACCTAAACGGCGAATACACCAACCTAGGCTTTTTTTCCAACGGGGAAAAGAACGACTATAATGACAAGGTCCACGTGCTTACTCCCGGGACCAACCTCAAGGTGTCACTGGTCAAGATGGACCTGAAAGTTATGTTAACCATTCTCGTTCACGCTCTTGGTCTTCCCGGAACATCTACTCGAGAGTTTCGACGCATATGGCGATCCCTGCAGGAACGACGTGCCTTCACTCTAAAAGAACTGGGCGAGGCCATTGGGAGCTGGAAGTGTAATCAACACGTGCGAGATGCCCTCTTCTCACGATACTATAGCCTGCTGAACTCCGGCTTTTTCACAGACAATATCACAGAAACAACAACCTTCGAAGAGCTTTTTGAAAGAACCCGAAAAGGCGGAGCTTTGATCTTGAATTTGCGGGATGTTTCGTCGGTTGATCGCCAGATTGTTGTTGAGTACACTCTCGGAAAGCTTCTGGACCTTCTGAGTCAGTGGAAGATAAGAGCCGTTTTTCTCTTTGCTGAAGAGGCTCATCTTTATCTGAGGGAAACCTATTGGGATGACATCGTTACGAGGATGAGGCACTTCGGAGTCTTCACCACCTTCGTAACCAATCAACCTGACACAATAAGAGAAAACATTTATCGTCAAGCCGATAACATCTTCCTCTTCAACTTTACGAACGAACGTGACCTCGAAACCGTATCTAGAGCGGCGAGAGTGGACTCCGAAACTGTGAAATCTATCGCCCACGATCTTCCGTCCCATCATTGCCTCGTTCTTGGAAAAGCGGTGAAAGATTTCCC
>JABAOF010001150.1_pt5 | contig 14673 bp, 10 predicted proteins | sample 7062171 | NCBI WGS metagenome assembly JABAOF01 (sample SAMN14538628, study PRJNA623070) | marine sediment metagenome | biome: marine biome [ENVO:00000428]; feature: marine pelagic biome [ENVO:01000023]; material: deep marine sediment [ENVO:00002113] | place: India: Gulf of Khambhat ...
GGGAGCGGATTGTACCAGCCATTGCCCAGCATAATTCCGATGCAGTTTGTGCCTTTTTGAAGATGATCGGTGATATCATACGTGCTGTAAAACACGCGTTTTCTGTAGTTTGTCCAGCCGGGATCGAGAATATGGTCGCCGACGCGTCGGCCGTTAAGACGGGCTTCATAGTATCCCAGGCCGCTGATGTACAGACGCGCCCTCTTAATTTTTTTCTCTACTTTAAATTCTTTACGAAACAGCGGGGCCGGATCATCCTCGTAAAATTCCTCATCGCGAAGGGGAGGAGGCTTACCGTCATTGATCCATTCTCCCTTCCAATCATCAGGACTGAGCAAAGCCATCTCCCAGAATGCTGTTTGACTCCAGGCTGACTCTTTGCCTTTCTTGTCCCAAACCTTGACTTTCCAGAAGCAGCGCCTGGCGCTTTTAAGTAGTATGCCGTTGTAGACAATATGGATCGTCTCCGAGGATTTGACCACGCCGCTGTCCCAGAGATTTCCCTCATTCAAATGCAGTTTTTTTTCACTATCGGCGACCAGTATTCGGTATGCGGTTTGCTTTTGTCCGCGTTGTGAGGATGCGAGAACCCAGCTCAACCTCGGGTTGTTCACGTCTATGGCCAAAGGATTGATCTGGTATTCACACCTGAGCTCGCTGGGAGTCATTCCCATTTCGGAATAACCATTCTCGAACTTTTTGTAAGACGCAATTGAACAACAGACTAATACGAGTATCCCAGCCTGCAATAAAACCTTGGGCGTCGTTTTTCCTGATTTCATCAAGACGAAACTTTCCATTGGCTTAATGAATGAATCTTTTGCTCACAAGCTCTTTTTAGATCGAGCAAGACTGTCCGGTAACGTTGGTCAAAGGCCAGGTTGTTTTTTTCTCTCGGATCTTCTTCGAGATCATACAATTCTTGGAAATCGAGATGTTGGGGATAGCGGATATATTTCCAGCGGTCCGTTCGGATGCATTCACTTTGGGGAATCTCGGGATGGTCCCAGAGATGTTCACAGAATACGTTTGTTCGCCAGTCGATCTCTTCATCCCTCATCAGAGGCATAAGACTGCGTCCCTGCATTATTTTCGGAATATCCATTCCTGCTAAGTCTAGGATTGTCGGAGCGATATCCACATTCAGGACCATTTCTTTTCTGACCGGACGAAACTTTTCCTTGGCCCTTCGGGGGTCGTATACAATTAGAGGAACACGAATTGAAAGATCATGCATCAACCATTTCCCGGCAAACCCTCGTTCTCCCAGGAAGTATCCATTATCAGATGTCAGAAGGATGACCGTGTTCCTGGCCATACCTAACCGAGTGAGTTCCTCCATAATCCTCCCGATGACCATGTCCACCCCGCTGATCATCCGGTAATAACCTTTGACCATTTCTTGGTATTTTTCAGGATTATCAAAACGCCAGTACCACCGAATACGGTTCATTGATTTCTTCAGGAATTCAGGCAGGGCTTCGAAGAATGCCGGGTTTGCTGTTTCAGGGACGGGAAGAGTGATGCTCCTGTACAGATTGTCACACGCTGCGGGCCAAAAGTACTGTTGAGGATTTCCATCGACTGCGTGTGGGGCCCAGAAACTGAGTGAAAGACAGAATGGTTGGTCCGTTTTACAGCCGCGGAGAAACTCAATGGCATAATCTCCATGTGTTTCGGTCAGATGGCGACCTTTTTCAGCGTTCTCTTTGAAATAAGGAAGGCTGCTCCATTTCACCCAGTCGAACATCTCATCCGTCACACCTTTTTCTACTTTAATGCCAAACTTTCCGATGAATCCAGTCCGATAGCCGACCTGACGGAGGAGAAGAGGATAACTGATATCTGTGAATGAGCGGTCCAAAGGCGGCTTGGTGAAGGTATAATCATGAGTCCGCTCATAGAGTCCCGTAAAAATACTGGCACGACTGGCAGCACATATCGGGGTTGTGGCAAAAGCCCTGGCAAAGCGTAAGCCTTGGCTGGCAAGACGGTCCATGTTCGGAGTTTGAATGATGGGATTTCCCGCACAACCGAGAGCATCCCATCGCTGATCGTCTGTTTGAATTAAGATGATGTTGGGTTTTTGACCTTCCCGATCACTCTTTTGACAGCTTATTCCCAGAGATAACGCTCCCAGGCCAAGGGCAGATGTTTTAATGAACCGTCTTCTTGTTATTTGCACTGAAGGAAAAAAGAATACTGGATTCGATTTATTCCATATTTTCATCATAATTTTCCCCGGACAATTATTATTGACTCCTTATTCAAAGTGAATTTTATTATAACTTCGCAATAAAATGAAATTTTATATCCTGAAATTCATTTCTGGACGAATGGGATGCAGCGAATTTTTCTCAATAGTTTTCTCTCGAAAGATTATTAACTTCGTCATACACTCAGACATCCAGAGGATTTTAATATCCGATGGCTAGGCGATGGCTCGCCTGTTTTGACATCGAATTTGGGCTGTGTTATATGACAAACGCTCATTTTTCCACTCAAGGGTAGAAAGACGTTCAAGCAGGAGACAAAATTAAACTCATCCTTTTTCTAAGGAGCTTTCTATGAAAAGATACATTAATCCGTTTCTTTATTTGAGTTTATTCTTCATATGTGTCCAATTTTTATCTCCTCTGGGTACTGGCCTACAGGATAAGGAGAATCCGACAGATCCTGAAAGCCGGATGAAATCCTGGAATCATCATGTGAAACTCAAAGAGGAATCGCCATTCAAGAATTTAAAATGGCGAAGAGTCGGTCCGATGTTTCAGGGAGGAAGGATTGAAAGCATTGCTTGCCCTGCGGGTAACAATTCCACAATATATGTGGGAGTTGGCTCTGGTAATGTCTGGAAGACTGTGAATAACGGAATGACCTGGAAGCCCATTTTTGAGAATGAATCCACTTTTGCCATCGGAGATATTGAAGTGTCGCGATCAGACCCTGATACGGTTTGGGTAGGGACGGGAGAGAACCTGATGGCCAGGAGTTCTTTTGCCGGAACCGGAATTTTCAAATCTCAAGATGGAGGGGAGACATGGAAGAACATGGGTTTGCATGATTCTCACCATATTGGAAGAATAGTCATAGACCCTCAGAATCCAGACATTGTCTATGTGGCTGTTTTGGGGCATCAGTACACTTATAACGAAGAAAGAGGTTTATTCAAGACGACGGACGGGGGGAAGACCTGGCAGAATAGTCTTTTCGTCTCTGATAAGGTAGGTGTTGTGGATGTAGTGATGGATCCATCAGACAACGAGACCTTGTATGCGGCCGCCTGGGAAAGAGATAGAAAAGCGTGGGATAATGTTGTCTGTGGGAAAGGAAGCGGGATTTACAAAACAACGGATGCCGGCCAAACCTGGAAGAGATTGACCAAGGGATTCCCAGCAGGAAAATATATCGGTCGAATCGGATTGGATGTATCTGTTTCGAATCCAAACTTTGTCTACGCTGTCCTTGATAACCAGACTCCTCTTCCTCGAAAAAAGAAAGAGCGTCGACAAAGGCGTGTCGGAGGGGAAGTCTATTGCTCTGAAGATAAAGGAAAAACTTGGAAGAAGGTTAATGAAAGGAATGTGATTGCTGGCATCAATTATTCTTTTGGAGATATTAGAGTCTCACCTGATGATGAAAAGAGTATCTATGTTTTAGGTGTTAACCTGGCGGCATCAGAAGACGGAGGAAGAACATACAAAAGGCTCGGTGGAACGGTCGTCCGTCTTTATCATCATTCCACCAGAGCCCTTCACCTTGATCACCATGATCTCTGGATCGATCCGATAAATCCGGACAGATTGCTGCTTGGAAATGACGGTGGTTTTTTCATGTCCTATGACAGAGGGAAGACATGGCTCCACATCAACAATCTTCCGATTGCTGAATTCTACGCAATATCAGTGGATATGGCGACTCCTTACAATATATATGGGGGGACACAGGATGATTCAGCCCTTTACGGACCCAGCAACCAAGAGCAGGAGGATGGCATAGAGGATCCCTGGAAGCATGTTTGGATCGACCTCTGGGGAGGAGGAGATTCTTACTTTACGCTGGTTGATCCCACTGATCCAAGTATTATCTATTATGAACAGCAGTTTGGTTATTTCAGACGCAAGAACATGAAGACCGGACAGTCTAAACACATTCAACCAAGAGCAAAAAAAGGAGAGCCATCTCTTCGCTATAATTGGATGACTCCTTTCATCATTTCCCATCACAATCCTTTTACTCTTTATTACGGAGCCAATAAACTTTTCAAATCCGTAAACAGAGGAGACAGTTGGACCTGCATAAGCCCGGATTTATCAACAAATCCTGGTCCGGAAAAACAGGGAAATGTCCCCTATGGCGCATTGACAGCCATAAGTGAATCTCCGTTGTTGCCAGGTCTGATTTATGTGGGCACGGATGATGGGAATGTTCACATGACGAGAGATGATGGGAAGAACTGGACGAAGATTAATAGTGGTCTTCCCGATAAATGGGTCAGCCGGGTTGTCGCTTCATCCCATGAGCTTGGAACTGTATATCTATCTTTGACCGGATATCGAGAGGATGATTTTGAAACTTACCTCTTCAGGTCTACTGATTTTGGACAGACATGGAATTCGATTACCGGAAATCTTCCTTCCGAATCTGTAAATGTGATACGGGAAGACCCTCAAAATAAAAATATTCTCTATGCGGGAACGGATCAGGGAGGCGTATATGTTTTTCTGGATAGCGGAAAAACATGGTATTCACTCTGTTGCGATTTGCCAACGACCGCTGTTCACGATATTGCTGTGCATCCTAGGGATAGTGAGTTGGTCATCGGAACTCATGGAAGAAGTGCGTTTGTTCTGGACATCGCTCCTGTTCAGAAATTTGATGAAAAGATTTCTGAAAAGGAAGCCCATTTGTTTGCGATCAGGCCAGCTGTGTTGCCGAGAAGCAGAGATTATGGAGGTGATTGGGCCTGGGAAACGCGTCAAAAAGCTGTCATCCACTATTATTTAAAAGAGAGCTGTCCGGTTGGAATCTCTATCTTGGATGATACCAGAGAAGTCGTTAATGAACTCACCGTAACGAATGATCCAGGAGTGAATAGAGCTGTTTGGGATTTGAGCCCGAAGAAAAAAGAGGCAGATCAAGCTGTTTTCAGGAGAGGCGCAGAATTAGTCAGGCCTGGGAATTATACTGTTGTGATTCAAGCTGGAAAAAATAAACTGGAAGGAAAGGTTCGCGTCAAACCTCCTCGCTAACCGATAAGTGCATCTGTTATTCAGTTTTTTGGGAGATAAAACAGTAATGAGCAGGGGAGTGCTCTCATGTTTCTCTTGCCCAATGAGTAAAAAGAAGTAAAATACAGGATAATGATTATCGAGAGCCGCGCATACGCCCGGGCCGGGCTGCTCGGGAATCCTTCGGACGGATACTTTGGCAAAATCATCGCCATCATCGTAAAAAATTTCGCTGCAACTGTTTCACTCCAGGAGTCCGCAGAACTCCGCATCGAGGCCCACAGCCGGGATGCGAGTGTGTACAAGAATATGGATGAGCTAGTGGAGAGGATCGAGCTTTATGGTTATTATGGCGGAGTTCGCTTAATCCAGGCCGCGATAAAGAAGTTCTCTGACTACCGCAGGAGCCAAAAAATCAAACTCCAGGAAAAAAACTTCACAATCCAATATGAGTCCACCATCCCCCGCCAGCTCGGACTCGGAGGATCCAGCGCGATCATCACGGCTGTTATGGGTGCCTTGATGGAATTTTACGAGTTCGAAATCCCTGTGGAGGTTCTACCTTCCCTCATCCTGGATGCGGAATTGAAAGAGTTGGGAATCAACGCCGGATTGATGGATAGAGTCATCCAGGTGTATGAGGGGTGTGTTTACATGGACCTCAACGAAAAAGTCATTCAACAGAAAGGGCACGGCATTTATGAGCGCCTGGATGATAAGCTTCTTCCCGATCTTTTCATCGCCTATAAACCTTCACTGGGAAAGGTTTCCGGACAGGTTCTGGATGATATCCGTGTGGGGTATGAGAACAGAGATAAGTTCGTGTTGGATACGCTCAATCGCCTGGCCGAAATCGCCGAGGCGGGGAAGGATGCTTTACTCCAGGGTGATTTCGAACAGCTGCATGATTTAATGAACGAGAACTTTGACCTCAGATGCCAGATCATGAAAATCAGCGGAAGCAATCTCGAGATGATCCAGGCAGCCCGCCAGAGCGGGGCTTCAGCCAAATTCGCCGGATCTGGTGGTTCCATAATCGGCCTGTATACAGACGAAGATATGTTTGCCCGTTTAAAAACCGAGCTCGAAAAACTCCAGGCAGTGGTGATTCGACCTCTTATCGAATAAATGAAGAATTCCGGAAGTCGAATAAAGCATCTCTTGTTTATTCTGCTTATTATTTATTCCCTTCTGTCTGCAGCCTGCGGCAGAGATTCGCGCGTAAAAGTCATCAAGCTGGCGCACGGTCTGAACACAGCCCATCCAGTGCATCAAGCCATGGAATACCTGGCCATGCGTGTTTCGGAAGAATCGAATGCCCGGATGAGAATCGACATCTATCCCAGTGAGCAGTTGGGTTCGGAGAGGGAATGTCTGGAGCTTCTCCAAATCGGAAGCATAGGGATGACAAAAGTCTCCTGCAGCGTTCTGGAAGGCTTCGTGCCCTCCATGAGCGTTTTGAGCCTGCCTTATCTGTTCAAAGATGAGGAGCACAGCTTTAAAGTCCTTGAAGGAAAAATCGGCCGGAAGCTGCTCCTGGCCGGAGAAAAATACTGGCTGAGGGGGCTGTGTTACTATGATGCGGGCAGCCGGAGTTTCTATTCGATAGAGAAGCCAATCCTCTCACCTTCAGATCTTGTGGGGATGAAGATCCGGACACAGGAAAGCCCGACCTCGATGAGGATGGTTCAATCCCTCGGGGGTTCGCCTACACCGATTGCCTGGGGAGAGTTGTATTCAGCGCTTCAGCAGGGAGTTGTGGACGGAGCAGAGAATAATCCGCCGAGTTTTCATCTTTCCCGCCACTATGAGGTCTGTAAATTCTACTCGCTTGACGAGCATACCGGTGTTCCGGATGTCCTTCTCGTCAGCACGAAAATCTGGAATGACCTGTCGTCGGAGTTTCAAGAGATTCTTCAGAGGGCTGCGGATGAGTCTGCGCAGCATCAGAAAGTGCTGTGGAAAAAGGCGACTCAAGAAGCGCTGGAGTATGTCCGGAAGGCCGGGGTGAGAATCTATTATCCGGATAAGACGCTTTTTGCCGAAAAAGTCAAATCGATTTATGAAGAATACAAAAAGCAGCCGGAGTTTTACCAGATCATACAGGAGATCCAGGCGATAAAATGATGCTCGAGAAAATCAAGAAAAAAGTCAACAGGATTCTGGAGTGGATTCTGATTATTTTGATGGCGGTGAATGTGCTGAACGTCTTGTGGCAGGTGTTTACGCGTTTCGTCTTGAAGGATCCCAGTTCTTTCACTGAGGAGCTGGCCCGGTATTTTCTCATCTGGGTGGGCTTGTTGGGCGCCAGCTATGCGGCTGGCAAGAAGATGCATCTGGCGATCGATGTCGTGTTGAAGGCGACTGTAGGAAAAATCAGGAACCTGGCTGAATTGTGCATCCAGCTCTTCATATTTCTGTTTGCCTTTTTTGTGATGGTCATCGGAGGCATTCGCCTTGTCGTGATCACTTTGAAATTGAATCAGATATCAGCGGCGCTCCGGCTCCAATTGGGATATGTCTATTTAGTGCTCCCCTTGAGCGGACTGCTGATTATGTTTTATGCTTCTTTGTTTTTCATAGAGAAAATGCGTTCTTCCAAGGGGATAGGGGGAGAGTTACAGGTGGAGCGAGCCGAAGCCGGAGCCATACAGGAATAAGGATGGAAGTTGCTCACATCTTGGTCCTCATCCTCAGCTTTGCCTTTCTTCTGATCATCGGTGTGCCCATTTCTTTTAGCATAGGCATTGCCACAATCGCCACCATGCTGATGAGTATCAAAGGCGGCCCGGCTCTGACAACAGTCGCCCAGCGCATGGCCACCGGACTGGACAGTTTTGTCCTGCTGGCCATTCCTTTTTTCATCCTATCAGGACAGCTCATGAACAGGGGAGGGATTGCTAGACGCCTGATTGATTTTGCGAAAGTACTGGTCGGTATGTTTCCTGGCGGTCTGGCATTCGTCAACACCATGGCGGCCATGCTGTTTGGCTCGATTTCCGGGTCGGCGGTGGCCACCGCGTCAGCCATCGGAGGATTTATGGTCCCGGCCATGAAGAGAGAGGGGTATGACCTGAATTACAGTGCCGCTGTCAATCTCACATCTGCCACGACCGGATTGATCATCCCTCCGAGCAATATCCTTATCGTCTATTCACTGGCCAGCGGTGGGGTTTCGATCGGTGCGCTGTTTGTGGCAGGGTATTTTCCCGGGATTCTCATCGGCCTGTCTTTGATGGTTGTGGCCGGTGTGATCGCCCACAGGAAGAAATACCCGGTCAGCGAAAGAATCCGAGCTAAAGAAGGAATTCTCCGGCTGCTTAAGGCCATACCAAGCCTTTTCATGATCATTCTGGTCATCGGCGGGATCGTAGCCGGTTATTTCACAGCGACCGAGGCCTCGGCCATTGCTGTCCTGTATTCTTTTATTCTCGCCGTCCTTGTTTACAGGGAAGTCAAATGGAAAGAACTGCCGAGAATCCTACTGGATTCAGCGACCACGACAGCCATAGTCATGCTTCTCATCGGAACTTCGATGGGAATGTCCTGGATAATCTCCTTTGAATACATACCTCAAAACATCAGTGCTGCGCTCATCACTCTGTCCAGCAGTCCCATCATCATCCTCCTGCTCATCAATGTCTTCTTACTGATTGTTGGTATTTTCATAGATATAACACCGGCTGTTTTGATTTTCACTCCGATTTTTCTACCCGTCGTGATTCAACTGGGAGTCGATCCGATTCATTTCGGGATCATCATGGTCCTGAACCTCAGTATCGGACTCTGTACGCCACCTGTGGGAACCGTCCTCTTTGTTGGATGCGGAATTGCAGGAACGAGTATTGCCAAAGTACTGAAGCCGCTTCTGCCACTTTTTCTCGCCATGCTCATCGCCCTTCTTCTGGTGACATTCATCCCCGCAATCAGCATGTCTCTGCCAAAACTGTTCGGATATTAATCCTGAATTATTCATAAAATATGCCGACACTCCATACAACAAATCTCTGAAGGATGGCTAATCATCATATGTCGGCATCTTTTCCCCTTCGGGCGAGCCGATCTCACCGCATCTACTTTGTTACAGCGCAAGCGCGGTGGACGACCACAGCATCTTGCGCTGTGCCTCGTATCTACGGCAACCTCGACTCGTGAATAATCCAGGATAATTGGGGAACGTCCCCATTGACCATTGACATCATTGACTCTTTAGAGTATAGCTGATATTCTTAAATCTAAGCTTCCTAAGGATCCTCCTGTATGATTTGCCCGAGATGCCAAACCGAAAATCCTGAGAACAGTCGTTTCTGTAATCACTGTGCCACACCCCTGCCTCCTTCTGAAGATATTTCAGGAGTCCACACGAGAACTCTCCAAACCTCCTTCCCGCAATTAACCAGAGGGAGTACCTTTGCCAAAAGGTATGAACTCATCGAAGAACTAGGAAAGGGAGGAATGGGAAGAGTCTTCAAAGTATTCGATAACAAGATCAAGGAAGAAGTCGCCTTAAAACTCTTGAATCCTGATGTCGCTTCGGATGAAAGAACCATAGCCCGCTTCAGCAACGAACTGAAATTCGCACGCAAGATTATCCATAAACATGTCTGCCGCATGTATGATTTGAATGAAGAAGAAGGAACCCATTACATCACCATGGAATATGTGCCAGGAGAAAGCTTGAAGAGCATGATTGGAATGATGGGAAAATTAAGTGCTGCTCAGGTTATTTTCATTGCGAAGCAAATGTGTGAAGGATTGGCTGAAGCGCACCGTTTGGGAGTCGTTCATCGAGATTTGAAGCCAAGCAACATCATAGTAGATAGAGAAGGTAATGCCCGTATCTTGGATTTTGGATTGGCCTGCTCGCTTAAGGCAAAAAGCATTACAGGTCCAGGAGTGATGATTGGGACGCCAGCCTACATGTCACCTGAGCAAGTGGATGCGAAGCAAGTAGACAAGCGTTCTGATATTTATTCTTTAGGAGTCATCCTGTATGAGATGATAGCAGGTAGGGTGCCTTTTAATGGAGATACCGCCTTAAGTCTTGCCTTGAAGCATAAGACAGAGAAACCTCCAGATCCCATAGATTTCAATGCTCAGATGCCTTTAGAACTGAATCGAGTGATTCTCAAATGTATGGAGAAGGATAAAGAGAAGAGGTATCAGGATACAAAGGAGATCCTTTCTGATTTAAGTAAGATAGAGGATGGGATCACCACTAAAGAGAGAGAGATTCTAAAGAGAAAGCCCATCGCTTTAAAAGCGGTAATGGTAACACTCAGGAAGCGCTGGATGATGATTGCTGCGCTTCTTGCGGTGGTAGTTGTGGTTGGAATGGCTATATTAAACAGCGGAGTAAAAAGGCCTATGCCTACTACAGAGGCAACATTACTCGTGGTTTTGCCTTTTGAGAATTTAGGCCCTCCCGGAGATGAATATTTCGCCGACGGAATGACTGAAGAGATTACGAGTCGCCTAGCTGCCCTACACGGTCTCGCTGTAATATCTAGGACAAGTGCAAAACAGTATAAAAAGACTGATATGACAACCCAACAGATTGGTGAAGAGTTAGGAGCTGATTATGTGCTTGAGGGGGCAGTGCGATGGGATCGGAGTGGCGAAGGTAATGGCCGGGTGCGGGTGACACCCCAGCTTATACGTGTTTCCGACGACACTCACCTCTGGGTAGAGCGCTATGACCGGGTTATAAATGACATATTTTCCGTTCAATCCGAGATTGCCGACGAAGTTGCCAGGCAATTGGATCTTACTGTACTGGAGCCTGAGAGAAGAGCTATGTACGAGAAACCAACAGATAATCTCGCGGCTTATGACCATTACCTAAAAGGAAGAGAACGCGAGTATAAAGGATGGTTGCGTTCAGATAGCGATGAATTAGAACTTGCTGTAGAGAATTTAGAGAAAGCAACCGAGTTAGATCCTGATTTTGCCTTAGCCTATGTCCAGATGTCTTTGATACATTCCAGGATGTATTTTTTCGGGGATAATCGCACTACAGAGCGTTTGATAAAATCGAGAAATGCAGTGGATAGAGCGCTTGAGCTACAACCTGATCTCCCTGAGGCACAGTTGGCCTTGGCGTATTATTACTACTGGGGGCTCCTTGACTGTGATCGTGCCGAGGAGATATATAATTCAGTCCAAAAAGCTCAGCCTAACTCCTCTCCGGAATTGCTAGGATATATTCAGAGGCGACAGGGAAAGTGGGAGCAATCTATAGCGACGCTCGAAAAGGCTTTTAAACTCAATCCGCGTTATTCTCAATTAGCCTATGAGATTGGGCTGTCCTACTTAGGCATGCATAAATACGAGAAGGCGGAGGAGTGGTTCAATCGAGCCCTCTCAATTAATCCGGAGCGTCTTACACCTCGCTTAGGCAAGGTTGGTATCTCTGTCCTCTCCAAAGGAAATACAAAAGAAGCTAGAGCTATGCTGGAGACATTGCCCAAGCATAACTTAACTGATTACATGTGGTTTACTCTTGGCATGCTTGAACGTAACTATCAGGAGGTTTTGGACCGTCTTGCCTCCTTGCCCTACGATTCTTTTGAGGCACAGCATTTTTATTTCGATAAGGATCTTACTTTTGCCGCAGTATATCATGCTATGAAAGAGTGGTCGCTGATGAAAACTCGGGCTGAATCAGCGTGCATCGCGCTGGAAGAAGCTGTTCGAGAGAGTCCTGGAGATCCGAGATTTCACGCTGCCCTTGGACTTGCTTATGCCTACTTGGGCCGCAAAGCTGAAGCTGTTCAAGAAGGGGATCATGCTGTAAAGCTTCATCCGGTGTCAAAAGACGCTACCTTTGGACCTCGCTACCTCCTGAACCTAACCAGGATTTATACTGTGATCGGTGAATACGATAAGGCTATCGATCAGTTGGAGTATCTCCTCTCCATCCCCTCTTGCGAATTTCTTTGGCAATATGTCTCTATTCCTTTACTGCGCCTTGATCCGCAGTGGGATTTGTTACGTGAATATCCGAAGTTTCAGCGTTTGCTGTAAAGGGAATAGAGATAATTTAATCGCGGCTTTTTTCGATTTCCCGGATTAATTTTCTAATATCTTCCTGTTGTGAATTCAGGCTTAAAGATGCTCGCAATGTATCCAGAGCTTTCTTTGGTTGGTTGGTCTTATAGAAGCAGAAACCGAGAGAATTAAGTAGTTTGACTTCGCTGTTATAGATTTTGTTAGCCTCGAGCAGATTATCGATAGCTTCTGGGTAGTTACCCATTTCCATATATATGTTTCCTCTTATCAAAAAGTAATCAAATCTATATTTTTCATCTTCTTTGATACTTTCGATTAATTCCAGACTTTTATTAAATTTTTTAATCCTTCTCAGGAAACATGCGTACTCGGCCAATCCCGCTTTGTATTCAGGTTTTAGAGAGTAGGCTTTTTCATAGGTAGCTTCAGCTTTTTCTAACTCATTCACTTTGTCGTATTGGTGCGCTAAAGAATAATAATATAAATGACAATTATAAGGTGAAATTGACTTAGCTAAGATAAAAGGATGAGAGACTATATTTTTTGAAGATACGATAAAGTTAGTAGATTCCTCATCAATTATTTTCCGTTCTCCATCTTTTAAATGTACTTTTAATTTGTAATGATCAGGTCGTAATCCTTGGAGCGATATTGAGCGAATTACGTAAAAGGTTTTGTTATATGGATAATTTCTCAAATCCACGTCAAAAGATTTATTAGAAATATTTTTATTTCTAAAGTCGTTTACTAAAACTTCCACGTTGCCTTCTTGCCATAAATCTTTTGTGACGTTGTTAAGACTAAAAAAGACGATTATTTTATCTGTCGAAGAAAAGGTATTATTGGGATCAACAAGCAGTTTTGTATCCAGCACCTTAAAAGGAACAAAAAGATGAGTAGGAGATTCTTGGAGTTTGATTCCCAAAACAGGGCCGGTAATCTTTGCCGGTCCTGGATTCTTTGGGACAGAAATATCTTTCTCGAAAACGCTAAACTCTTTGCCCACGGAATTCTGAACGAGAATACTTAATCTATAATCGCCATCAATTACAGGGAAGAAATCCTGGATTGAAATTCCGTTTCCTATTATTTTGTCAGCTTCGTCAGGATAATAATAAAAGGGAAAGTCTTTTGTATATTGGTAAATAATTTCTGTATCTTTTCTTAGGATCACAATGAGCTTAAAATTACAGAAATACTGGTCTTCCGGTTCATTGTAAGCGACAGAAATACTTTCGGGACTTATACAGAAATGTAAGAAATTGATATTTCTGATTGGATCTAGGATTAATGCAACTTCTGCGATGCTTTCGATATAATTCGTCAAATAGTCTGTGCTCAAAAGTCCTTTATAATTTAAGAAATGAGTTGCATATGAAGTTGCTACATCTTTTTTCTGAGGAGGAACGGTGTAGCTTGTTTGCTGTAGCCATTCTTTGTATTTTTCAGAAATATCTTTTCCATAAATCTTTGAAGCTGAGAAAATAGCAGAAACTAATAGAAGGAAAAGAAGAAGGAATGTTGTTAGTTTAAATCTCATGATATTTTTCCTAATTATATTTTTTTCCATTATTTTTGTTGACTTTTTTGGATTAATGAATCAAAAACCTCAAATTCCATTCTGCGGCTGAAATAGAAGGGATGAGACCCCTTCCGCCAAAAGGCGGAAGGGGCCCAAGGAGGGTAAAATTGAACTGAACAACTTAAAAGTTGAACCTTATTCCAGATATGAAACCTCTTGGATTCAGAAACCTTCTCTTTCATGAGCAACAACCTCTCCCTTATTTTCCTGATTGCTCAATCCCACTTAGATATCTAGCTAAGACACAATTTAATCGGTGGTCCCAACTTGCTCACCTTTTAAGGTAACCTTTACATAAGGAAGGGGGCCACCATTATTGTGCCTTTTTCCACCCCTTGGATAGCTCCAAATACTTGACCAGGATCATAAATTACAGTCAGGAAGAGCAGGATAAGAATAATCGCGATTAGGATTATGATTTTTTTCACTTTTTCTCCTTTATCCTTATTAAAAAAGACGAAAGCCTTGGTGCAAAATTCTTCGCCTCTCTTCGCTATTCATTTGATCCATTCTCTATAATGATTCGTTTTTTATACTGCAATAATCATGCCAATTAAATCAGGGGAACATCAAGCGCCAGGAAAAAATGAAAAAAGTTGCCAATCTGATAGCGAATGATATTATCTCCCCAAGAAAATAACCAAGCGATAATTCATGTGTTTTCTTGCTTGGCTAAAACGTCTGTCGAGGGATGGTTTCTTTTAAACGAATCAAATTGTCTAATTATTAGACATTTAGTGATAAAGAAGAGGGAGGATATGATTGGAATCTATTGGAAATAAACGGGATAAAAACAGGGGAGCAAGAATGTCTAATTTTTAGGGGTCAGGTCTTGTTTTTTGCTTTTTT
>JABAOF010006187.1_pt4 | contig 14672 bp, 11 predicted proteins | sample 7062171 | NCBI WGS metagenome assembly JABAOF01 (sample SAMN14538628, study PRJNA623070) | marine sediment metagenome | biome: marine biome [ENVO:00000428]; feature: marine pelagic biome [ENVO:01000023]; material: deep marine sediment [ENVO:00002113] | place: India: Gulf of Khambhat ...
CGGCGACAGATAGCATTACATACGTTAAACGCGTGGTCGTCCTAGAATGTTGCACGGCTAGAGATGTACCAGTATATTGGCGATACATTGTCCGATGCGCGCACCGCGACTGGAGCCGCCGTTGGGCGGGGCAGACGGGGGAAGCCTCTTCCATCGCGGCGACGCAGCACGAGGAGGCCACCAATGCCGGCATATGTGATCGCCAACGTCGAAGTGACGGACCCGGTCGGCTATGAGGAGTACAAGCAGCTCGCGGCTCTGACGGTCGCGCAGTATGACGGCCGCTACGTGGTGCGCGGCGGTGCGTCCGAACTGGTGGAGGGGACTACGACCCCCAAGCGGGTGGTCGTGCTGGAGTTCCCATCCATGGCTCGGGCGCGGGAGTGGTTCGACTCGCCCGAGTATGCGCCCGCTCGCAGGATCCGGCACGAGACGGCCAAAGCCGAAATCATTCTGGCGGACGGTATCTGAGCCGCCGGCCAGCCGAGGAGCCGCGAGGTGCCTGCAGTCCAGCGGTCTCAGGAGGAGACCCTCGACCCGGCGGATTGGGAAGAGTTCCGCCGCCTTGCCCACGGCGCCCTCGATCGAATGATCGACCTTCAGCGGGACATCCGGCACCGTCCGGTCTGGCGCCAGGTGCCGGAAGAGCTGGAACGTCGGTTTCTGGAGGGACCGCCGGCGGAAGGCGTCGGCACGGCGACCGCGCTCGAGGACTTCGAAACGCTGGTGCTTCCCTATCCGGTCGGGAACCTGCATCCCCGGTTCTGGGGCTGGGCCGCCGGCACCGGCTCTCCCACGGGCATGTTGGCCGAGTGCCTGGCGGCGGGCCTGAACCCGATCACCGGACTGTTCAACGACAGTTCCTCGCGCGTGGAGGCGCAGCTGCTCCGCTGGATGACGGCGGCGCTGGGCTTTCCGAGGCAGGCGGGCGGCATCATCACCAGCGGCGCCTCGGTGGCCAACCTGGTGGGCCTGACGATCGCGCGGGACACCAGAATCGGCACGGATGTCGGAGTGAACGGCCTGGCTGGGGTGCCGCCTCCAGTGCTCTACGCGTCGCGGGAGGTCCACTCCTCGGTTCTGAAGGCTGCCAAGATACTCGGCTTGGGGGAAAACGGCGTACGCCTGATCCCGGTTGACGACGGCTACCGGATCCGCATCCCCGAGCTGATCTCCGCTATCGGGCGGGACCGCGCGTCCGGGCGGAAGCCCTTTGCAGTGGTGGGAACCGCAGGCACGATCAACACGGGCGCCGTGGACGACCTGGTCTCGCTGGCCGACGTCGCCGCAAGGGAGCGGCTGTGGTTCCACGTCGACGGAGCCTTTGGGGCCATGGCCGCCCTGTCTCCCCAAACGCGGGTTCTGGTAGCCGGCATCGAGCGCGCGGATTCCCTGGCGTTCGACTTCCACAAGTGGATGCACGCTCCCTACGAAGCGGGGTGCGTCTTGACACGGGACCGGGAGGCCCACCGCCGATCCTTCACGGTGGGCGGGGAGTACCTGCGGTCGCTCGATCGCGGGCCGGCGCGCCAGGAGGACAGCAGCAACATCAGGGGTCCCCAGCTGTCTCGAGGGTTCAAGGCATTGAAGGTGTGGCTGGCTCTCAAGGAGCATGGCCTCGACAAGTTCGGCCGGTTAGTGGCCCAGAACGTCCGGCAGGCGCGATACCTGGGCGACCTGGTGGACGCCTCTCCCTTCTTCGTTCGTGTCGCGCCCGTCACGTTGAACATCGTCGCCTTCCGGCACGAGCCTCGCGGCTGCGACAGGGGAGTCGTCGAGCAGGTCAACCGGGAGTTGCTCATGCGCCTGCAAGAGCGCGGAATCGCGGTGCCATCCGCCACCGTGCTTGACAATCGCTTCACGCTGCGGGTGTGCGTGTGCAATCACCGTAGCCGGAACGAGGACTTCGACCTCTTCATCAAGGAGGCCGAGAGAATCCTGGTGCGCGTGAGAGAGGACCTGGGATTGGAGCAGGCCCGGGGGCGCGTCACGTGCCCGACTGTGTGACACTCATGCGGCAGGAACACGATGGCAATTGATTGGAAGCCCAAGCTCGAGCGCGGCGATGTTCCCATGTTCCAGGCGCTCGCCGAAGCCCTGGTGGCCGACATCACCTCAGGGAAGCTTCCGCCGGGGGAACGGCTGCCGACGCATCGAGACCTTGCGGACGCTCTTGGCACCTCGGTCGGAACCGTCACCCGGGCCTACCGCGAGGCGGAGGTCCGGGGGGCCATCGAGGCGTCTCCCGGCCGGGGGACCTTCGTAAGGCGTCTGCCGGATGGCTGGCCCGCGGCAGGGATGAGCCTGGCACAGGACCTCCGCCTCATCGATCTCAGCGTCGCCCACCCGCTGTACGACCAGGACCCCGACCTGGCGGTGGCGCTGCGTTCGGTCGCCGGGCGCGTCGGCGTGCAGCGGCTGCTCCGGTATCAAGCCCTTTCCGAGCATCCTCGGTACCGGGGTGCCGGAGCTCAGTGGCTGCTCGAATGCGGGATATCGGTCGAACCCGGGTCGGTGGTGATCACAGCCGGCGCGCAGCATGCCGGTTTGGTGCTGCTGTCGGTCCTCACCCGGCCCGGCGACCTCGTCGTGGTGGACGAGCTGACCTATCCCGGGTTCCTCTCCGCGGCGGAACTGAGCGGCAGACGCATTCGGGGAGTGCCGATGGACGGGTCCGGGATGGATCCGGCGGCCCTGAGGGAGGTCTGCGCGCGGGACCGCCCCCGCGCGCTGTACCTGATCCCGACGCTTCACAACCCCACGGGGACGCTCGTGCCGGAGCGGCGCCGGGCGGAGCTGGCGCAGATCGCCGAAGAGCACGACCTGATCGTCATCGAGGACGACACGCTTCGGCTGCTGGTGCCCGAGGCTCCCCCTCCCGTCACGTCCTTCATCCCGCATCGGTCCTGCTTCATCGCCAGCATGTCGAAGTCCGTGGCGGGCGGACTGCGGCTGGCGTTCGTTGCCTCGCCGCCCACCCTGGCCCGCGAGCTGACCGCGGCGGTCGGGGCCACGGTGTTCATGGTGTCTCCCCTCTTGCTGGAGATCGGTGCGGACTGGATTGAGGACGGGACGGCGAAGCGAACGGTGATACGGAAGCGGCGCGAGATCGCGGCACGCCACAGCCTTGCCCGAGAGATCTTCGGGGCCAGCGCGTTCGCATCGCATCCGCAGAGCTACTACCTCTGGCTCGAACTGGCCGAGGGGTGGAACAGCGCCGAGTTCGCGGCCGAGGCGCGCCGCCAGGGGGTGGGCGTCACGCCTTCTCGGCCCTTCGCGGCGATTCCAACGGAAGCTCCCAACGCCGTGAGGGTCTGTCTCAGTGCGGTGGAGAGCAGGGCGCAGTTGGAGGTGGCGCTTCGCACGCTGAGCCACCTCGCCGAGCGGCCGGCGAGCCGCACGCCAGGTGTGGTGTGACAGGAGGAGTGATGACTGACCGACGGATTGTAGGGACGGCGGGCGTGCTGGGACTGTGTGCCCTCCTCGTGGCGGTCGCTGCTCTTGCACGGCTCCCCGCGGAACCCCGTGTGGATCATGTGGCGCAGTCGCTGCAGGGGCCGGAAAACATCACCGTCCGGTCAGACGTACTCGGGGAAGACCGGACGGTGCTCGTGTGGCGACCCGAGGGATATGAGCGCTCCTCGCGGCGGTATCCCGTACTGTACGTGCTGGACGCTGAGTACTTCTTCCCGCAGGCCGTCTCGGCCGTCCAATTCCTGTCCGAGCTGGGGTACGAGCGCGGGCAGCACCCGATCCCCGAGATGATCGTGGTCGGCGTGGTCAACGTCGACCGCGACCGGGACTACACGCCCAGCCACGCACCGGTACAGAGCCAGGGGCGGCTCAGCTTCCCAACGAGCGGCGGTGCGGCAGCCTTCGAGGAGTTCCTCGCGCAGGAGCTGGTCCCCTTGGTGGACTCCAGGTACCGCACTCAACCCCACCGCATCCTCTCGGGGTGGTCGCTCGCCGGCCTGTTCACCGTGTACGCCTATCTCGAGAGACCCCAGCTCTTCTCGCGCTACCTCGCGATCAGCCCGAGCCTGTGGTGGGACGACTCGTTGCTGGTGAGGCAGACGCGACGGCGGCTGGACCACGGCGAGGCGCTATCCCCCAAGCGTCTGGTGATCACGCTCGGCGCCCTCGAAGGCAGTGACATGGGCGGCGCGGTGCGGCGCAACTTCGTGCCGCTCCTCGCCGATCTGCACCGGCCGGCCGTCGACTTCGCGTTCGTGGAGATCCCGGGCGAGAACCATGGCCACGTACCCTACAAGGCCTATTACGACGGTCTGAGCGCCCTGTACTCCGACTGGCTCGTGCCGCGCGATGTGCTGCAGGGCGGACTGCCGGCGGTGCAGCGGTTCTTCGAGGATCTCTCGAGCCGATGGGGCTACCGCGTGGACGTCCCGCTGTCGGTGTACCGGCTCTTGTCGCGGACACTGCCGGACATCGCGCCCGCGCTGGAAGCCGCGCAGCGTGCAGTCGAGCAGTACCCGCACTCCTCCGTGGCCTACATGTCGCTCGGGAGGTTGCAGCAGATGGCGGGCGACACGGCGGCGGCCGTGGCGAGCCTCACGCAAGCGCTCCGACTGGAGCTGGCGACGCCGGTCCCCCAATCGGAGCGGACGCGCGCCATCAGGGGCCGACTACAGCGGCTGGAAGGGCGATAGGGTCGGAGAGCATCAACACCCTCTGCCTCCCAAGCCGTGCGCATGACGAACCGAGACTGCAGGAGACCCCTATGAGCATGCACCGGATCCTCTTGCTGCTAGTGATTCCAGCGGTACTCGCTGGAACGCTCGTCCGGGAGCTCCCACGAGACCCCGCCCCCGGCAGTCTCCAGGCGGCTCGGACGTTGACGACGGAGCAGTGGCTGGAGGACCTGGACTACGCCGTCTCGCAGCTGAAGTCGCACCACCCTCATCTCTACTACAGGATTCCCGAGCGCGCGTTCGACTCCGTCGTTGCGCGGTCGCGTGCCGAGATCAGGGCCGCGCGGTCAGACCTGGAAGCCTATGTCGCAATCAGGAGAACCATCGCAGGCATCCAGGACGGTCATACCCAACTCGCGGGGTCGGGAGCGTTGCAGGTCACCGACCTGAGATTTCCCTTCCGCCTCGACCGCTTCACGGATGGCGTTTTCATCACGGTCGTCGCCAAGCAATACGAACGGGCTCTGGGCGCCCACGTCACTGCCGTGAATGGCACGCCGATCGAGGATGTAGCCACCGCAGCAGAGCGCATCATAAGCATGGACAACGAGTTTGGCAGGACGCCTCACGCGCTGAGGGTGCTCACATTTCCGCGCCTGCTGTACGGCCTGGGGCTGGCGACCGACGTCAGCAGCGTTGTCCTCGAGGTTGTGCTCAGCGACGGCGAGACGACCGCACTCACTATCGAGTCAGTCACGGATAGAAGCGGCCTCGGGTGGACTAACCGAGTCAATGTAGGGCCAACCGAGGGGGAGTACGTGCACAGCGCGGCGCTACTCGGAGCTGACGCTCCACTCCACCTGCGGCGGCAGGGACCTGATATTGCCTTCTACTGGTTCGAGCACTTGGTCGACGATCGCGCGATCTACTTCCAGTTCAACCAGGTTGCCGACCAACCAGGGGGCGGCGAGACCCTTGCGCAATTCTCTGAGCGCCTGTGGTCGTACATCGATGCGCATGAGGACAGTATCGACAAGCTCATCATTGACCTGCGATACAATGATGGGGGTACTGGCCTCATGCTCTTCCCCATCATCAACGAGATCATCAGGCGCGACTTCATCAACGGGCGAGGGAGCCTGTTCGCTCTCGTGGGCAGGAGGACATTTAGCGCTGCCGTGATCCTGCTAGAGGAGCTCGTGGCTCACACCGAGGTGACGGTCCTGGGGGAGCCGCCGGCATGCCCCTTCAACCTGTTCAGTAACGGGGTGGCGAGAGGAACCCTGCCAAACAGTGGTTTTCAATTGACGATCGCCAGTAGACAGATCGACAACGCCTTCTGGGGCGACACGATCTTCTTTCCCCCGGATATCCCGGCCCCGTTCTCCANNTTCTCCAGCCGGGACTACTTCGACGGTCGCGATCCGGCTCTGGACATTGCGCTACACGGGGACACGAGGTCGCTCACAGACGTTGCCTCAGCCGAGGGGGCGGAGGCCGCGCTGGCAGAGTTCGCCCGGCGACGGCGGGAATACGCCGACGTCCGGTGGTGGAGAGGATGGAATGCGGCCGATGTCGAGCGGCGCATTGATGAACGCGGGCACGTACTCAAGGGGGACGACCGCCTGAGTGACGCACTCGAGGTGCTCAGGCTGAACACTCTGTTGTTTCCGGATTCGTGGAACGCGTGGGACAGTCTCGGGGAGCTCTATTACGCCCTGGGCGAGTACGAACTGTCGCTGGAGTCATACCGGAGGTCGGTCGAGCTCGATCCCGCCAACGAGAGCGGACGGCAGTGGATCGAGCGCATCACTCGCAAGGCCCCCTGAGGTCCTGAGCGCCCCGTCCTCCAGATAGAGCACCCGATCCGCGTAGGCGGCGATCCGTTCGTCGTGGCTCACGATGACGGCGCAGTGATTGCGCTGCCGCACCTCGGCGGTGAGGAGCCTCACGATGTCCAGCCCCTGCGCGGTCGCGAGGCTCCCCGTCGGCTCGTCGGCGATGATCAGCTCGGCGTCATTCGCCAGCGCGCGGGCCACCGCGACGCGCTGCTTCTGCCCCTGGCTGAGCGTTCCCGGTCTGGCTCCGGCAAGATCGCCGATGCCGAACTCCTTTAGCAGCGCGAGCGCGCGGCGGCGGGCCTCGGCCCGCGGCACCCCGCCGAACCTCATGACCAGCATCACGTTGTCCAGCACGCTCAGGGCCTCGAGCAGGCGGAACGTCTGAAACACGAACCCGATCCGCGTCGCGCGGAGCCGCTGCAGCTCCCGTGGCGAATAGTCCTCGACTGCCCGACCGAAGATCTCGACGGTGCCTGCGGTCGGACGCTGCAGGCCGCCCAGGAGCGTGAGCAGCGTCGTCTTGCCGCTCCCGCTCGGCCCGAGCAGCAGCACGGTCTCTCCCGCGTGCACCGCGAGCGACACCCCTCGGAGCGCGACCGTCTCGCGGCCGGCGGTGCCGTAGATCCGCGTCACGTCGGTGAGACGCGCGACGCACCCATTACCCTGTATGCGACTCATTGGAACACCTCGAGCGGATAGATGCGCCGCAGCCGCCGGTTCGGGATGATCGAGCTGGCCAGGCTGATCGCGACGACGCCAACTGCGGCCACGCCGATCTGGCCCAGCGAGGACACGGGCGAGATCTCCGGGGCGAGCACCCGGACCGCCGCGATCAGGGGGAAGAACAGGGCGACGGCCACGACGGTCCCGGCCGCCGCAAAGGTCAGCGCCTGCTGCACGACCAGACGCGCGACGAAGCCGTCGGGCGCCCCGATGGCCTTCATGACCGCGAACTCCTGCCGCCGCTCGAGCACGTTGACCGAGAGGATCAGGCTCAGGATCGCCGTCAGTACCACCGCGCCGATGAGCGCCACCACGAAGAGCAAGGGCAGCAGGCCCGACTCCATCTCCCGGATGTTGTTGGCCAGGAAGGTCGCACGGTCGTACACGGCGACGTCCGCCATCCGGCTGCGGATGCGCGCGGCGACGAGGTCGGCCCCGACCCCGGGGGCCAGCGTCACCTGGTAGCACGACGCGATGGTGCGGAATCCGGCGATGGCGTAGGCCGTCCGCAGGGAGACGAAGGCGTACTGGATGACGAACATGTTCGTGCCCGCGCTCAGGCCTACGACCGTGAGCGTGTCGTCCTTGATCGGGAGCCGATCGCCGACGGCGAGCCCGTACTTGGCGGCGAACGACCGGTCGAGGACGATCTCCCCGTCGCGCGATACCGTGCGGCCCCGCACTATCGCGGGCGGCCCGCCGCGTCCGGACTCCGGGTCGAACCCGGTCACGTACGTGGTGGCCCAGCCGCCGGGGAGCTCGATGCCCGCCAGCAGGAAGAGGATCGGAGCCGCGTCCGCCACGCCCGGAATGTCCTCCAGCGCGCGTCCGTGGCGCGTGCGCAGCAACGAGGTGCTGCGCAGGATGTTCGTCGAGTGCCGTTGCAGCACCCACAGGTCGGCGTCGCTCGCGCGGACGTACTCCACCGACCCGTCGGCGACCCCGCGATAGACCGACTGGAGAAACAGCGCGAGCGTCACGCACAGGGCCACTCCGCCCACCGTGAGGCAGAAGCGGAGCGGCCGGTCGAGGATCGTCGCCACGGCGTACATGGGGGTCACCCGAACATGGGAACCTGGGGGCGGAGTCGGCCGCGGATGCGGTCGAAGATCTCCCCCAGGTCGGGTCCGGTGATCGTGAGGCCGTGGTTCTTCAGGCCGACGGCCGTGCGCTCGGGGCACGCCTGAGCCCCAAGCAGGTGCATGACTTCCTCAGCGAGGTCGATGGTGCCGCAGGGGTAGTTCTGCCTCGTGCAGGGGACGCCGTCCATCCAGGCGTGCACGTGGACGATGGCGCCGACCTCGGGGAAGGCGCGGTAGATGAGGTGGTGCTCGATCGCGTCCACCGAGACGCGCGCCTTGGGGTCGTGGGTCGGCGGGACGCTCACGTGCATCTCACCGGCCGCCTCGTCATACCCCGTGACCAGCAGCACGTCCTGGCCAATGCCCCTGAGCCGGGCCTTGTCCACGCCGCGCGCCGTCATCCAGAACGTGCAGTCGCCCAGCTCGGGGGCGTCCTCCCGCGCGCTCAGGTTCCCGTAGCTGATGCCCTTGACCTGGAACAGTTGCCACAGATGGTCGATCTCTTCCTGGCCGAGCACCTCCCGCAGGGGGAACGGCGTGGGAAGCACACCGAGCCGGTCCAGCTCCCCGCCGTAGCGCTGCAGCCGCTCCACGACCGGCGAGGCCGCATAGAGCCGCGGCGGCAGGTCGGTGCTCAACCGATTCCCGATGACGAGGCGGGCACCGACCACCGGAAGGATGTTGTCGCACACCCGCTCGGCATCGAACGGATAGTGATAGAACCCGACCTCCGGCGTGGTGAGATAGAGCTCGGGTCGCCCATCGGTCGCCTGCTCCCGGCCTCCGTTGGCGGGCGCCACGCACAGCTGGAGATTGGCCAGGCTCCGGACCAGCGTCGAGTAGGTCAGCGACCGCATGTCCGCCGCCGGCTCCGGCAACGCCACGAGCGAGACCACGAACATCGCGCGTGAGCGGCGCTTGAACGCCCGCGGGGTCACGGTGTCGGTGAGATTCAGCACCCAGTGGACGTCGTCCTCGACGGAGCGGAGTATGTGTCCGCGTGCCTCCAGCTGCGCGACGATCTCGTCCGCGATCCGATCCCGCACGGGGTCGGAGTCCGTGCGCAGCACGGCGAAGCGCAGCGGCCCGCGGCTGCGCGCGCGTGAATCGGCGGCCACGCTTCGGCCGGGCACTTCCGCGGCGGCGCGGCCGCCGGCGACCGGGGCCGCCTCGGCGCCGCCCACGTCGCGCGCGATCATGTCCTCGAACGTCTCCCGCCGGCGCAGCAGCGAGTGCCGCGCCCCGGACACGGCGACGATTGGGGGCCGCGGGAAGCCGAACGACGACTCCATGGCCGTGAAGTAGGCTCCACTGTCCATGACGGCGAGCACTTCGCCCGCGCGCACCGCCGGCATCCGCTTGTTGCGGTACACCACGTCACCGGCGAAGCACGCCGGCCCGATGATCTGCACGCGCTCCCGCCGGGGGCGATGGACCTGATTGCAGACGAACAGCTCGTGATACTCGTAGTATGTCGGCGTGGTCACGGTCCCCACCCCGCCGTCGGTGATGAGCCAGGTGCCGACACCGTGCCGGTGCTTCACACCCTGCACCGTCAGGAGCAGGAGCTGGTTGGGGCTCACGATGCAGCGACCGGGCTCGACGAGAAGCTCCGGCATCTGGTCCGCCGGGAACAGCTCGTTAAGCGCGGTGGTGACCGCCTCGGCCAGGTGATCGAACGTCAGAGCGTCGTCCGGTCCGGCAGCGGAGGGCAGACGTCCCCAGCCCTGGTAGGCCAGCATCTCGAGCGATGTCATGTCGCGGGTCGTCGGCGCCGCGAACCCTCCGCCGATGTCGACGACTTCGATGGGAAGCCCCCGCCGTCGGGTGCGCTCGAACAGCGGAGCGAGGCGATGCAGCGCCCCGTGATAGTCGGCGGCATTGCGAATCCCCGTCCCGATGTGGAAGTGGAAGCCGCGAAAGTGCAGGCGATCACTCCAACCGAGGAGATCGAGCACCTGGTCGACCTCCCCTCCCAGGAGGTCGAGACCGAACGCGCACCCCCGGCGACTCCCGGTTGCGGTCCCGCGGTTCATTCCGCGGGGCACGTAGTCCGGATTGACACGCAGCAGGACGTCGACCTCGGCATCGAGCGCCTCTGCCTGGGCGTTGAGCGCGGTCAGCTCCGCCAGCGCATCCAGCACGACGAACCGCACATTCTGCTCGACACAGAGACGCAGCAGCGCTGGCGTCTTGGCGGGACCGTTGACGACGATTGCACGGCCGGGAAACCCGAGGCGACGAGCGAGCAGGAGCTCGAACGGAGTGCAGACCTCGGCACGCAGTCCGGCCCGCTGCAGCAGCCGCACGATTCCGGGCACTGCGTTGCACTTGAAGGCGTAGTGCACCGACACCGGCGCCGGATACACGCTCGTGAACGCCCGGACAAACGCCGTCGCCGTCGCCGTCAACCGGTCCTGATGGACGACGTGCAGCGGGGTCCCGTACTCCCGCGCCAGATCCAGCGTGCTGCACTCCCCCACCAGCAGGGCGTCCGTGTGGTCGACCGTCAGACCCCATGCCTCGGGAGGCAGCACCTCGGTGTGGTCGTTCCTACGCATGACGCACCTCCGGCACCTGTTTCTCGTATACGGCGAATTCCTTGTACGGCTCGAGCCCCAGTCGCTCGGCGGCACGCACCGCCGGCACGTTGTCGTCCGACATCCACGTGGTCGCCAGGCTCCGGCAGCGCACGGCCGTGGCACACGCCGTCTCCAGCAGCAGTTGGTAGGCACGCGTGCTGCGGTAGGCGCGCCTGACGCCCACCGCGTACACGATCAGGTCGCGCACGCGCCTGCGCTGCAGCAGAAACCGCAGGGCGCCGATGGGGCCGGCCCGGCCGCGCAGCCGACGCAGCTGGGGGTTGACGTCCAGCACGAACAGCAACGCGCCGACCGGCTCCCCGTGGTGCTCCACCAGTGTGATCAGGTCGGGTCGGGTGATGAAGAAGAGCCCCTTCGCGGAGAACGCGTATTCCTCCCGACTAGCCGGGAGGAAGCGCCAGTTATCCGCGAAGGCGTCGTTGAACACACCACGGATGCGCTCGAGCTCGGCCGCCGCGTGGCGGATCTCCACGTGGCGGGCCGAGAAGCCCCCGCCGTCGTGCACGGTCACGCTGCCGTAGCGCCGCCGGACATACTCCGCCACCCGATCGTTGCGCCGCGTGTGCAGCCGCTTCCCGACCGTGAACCCGAGGCGCTCGAGCAGGTCGGCATAGTAGGCCGGGTTGTAGGTCTCGAAGAACGCCGGGCCCACGTCGAACCGACTGGTTTGCAGCCCGAGCGGCGAGTAGTGATTCGGATTGAACGGTCCTTCCACCACGGCGACGTCGGCGGCCCGGCACTCGGCGAGCATCGCCTCGACGATCCGCCCGGCGGCCTCCTCGTCGTGCACGCACTCGAAGAAGCCGAACAGCCCCCTCCTCCGGCCGCCCGGCGGGCGGTGCCGCTCGTCCACGACCAGGCTGAGGCGCGCCACCGGCTGTTCCCCGCGGTAGCACACGAACAGCCGGAGCGACGCCGAGCGGTAGTAGGGATTGCGGCGCGCGTCCAGCGTGCGGCGCACGTCAGCACGGAGCGGCGGCACCCAGCGCGGGTCGTCCTGGTACACGACGAACGGGAGCCGCTCGAAGTCCCGCCAGCCGCGCCGGTCGGTCACGAGCTCGACACGGTAGGACATTCGCCCTCCTCCTTGGCGATCCGTTCGACGACGTAGGCGCCGTAGACGAAAGACAGGTCGCGCGCGTGGAGCGCGGCCGCGAGCGCCCGGTCGGGTCGGATCCACTGAGCCAGGCTGTCCGGGCGCGCGCGCGGCACCAGGAGATTGCGGTAGGTCATGACCGCGCCCGGCCGCGCCACGCGCACCGTCTCCCGCAGCAGCGCCTCGAACGTGCGCGCCGGCATCCACTCGAACACGTTCGTGAAGTTGAACTTCGAGATCGCATCCGACGGCAGCGCGGCGAAGTACTCCTCGCACGCCCCGGTTACGAGCTCGATCCGATCCACGCGACGGCGGATGGCCTCGAAGTGCTCCGGCCGCAGGTACAGCGGCAGGTGCTGCAGAGTCCGGAAGCGGCCGAGCAGTACATATGACAGATACGGGTTGCGCTCGACGGGCAGCTCCAGGACTGCCCGCTCCACCCGCGCGCGAAACCGCTCGCCGAACGAGAACGACTCCTCAAGCTGCGCGAAGAACGCCGGATCGAACAGGTGCGTCATCACGCGGCGGCTGAGCAGGGCGCTGGTGAACACGCGCCAGCGCCGATTGTCCCAGCGCCGGCGGAACAGCGCGGCGCGCTCCCGAGCGCTCGGGGCGGCGAACACCGCGACGGCGAGGGAGCGGCCCATGAGCACGCCGAACCAGCGTCGCAACAGGTGCAGGTACCGCTCGTAGCGGCCGCAGTGAATGACACCGTCCTCGACGGCGCGGGAGTGGGCGTCCCAGTACCGGCGGCTGTCGGACCGCAGCCGGGACCGGAGCGCGGCATACAGCGCCCTGCGCCGATCCGAGGGCGTCACGCCCAGCAGCGCCAGCACCTCGGCGTGATCCAGCGTCGCGAACGCGGCCATCTTGAGGTCGAGCAGGTAGTTCTGGTGCGGATTGACGTCCAGCGCGATGACCCGGCGCGGGTCGTCGACGAGGAACGCGAGGACGTTGCATCCCCCCGACGTGATCGAGAACACCACGTCGTCCGGACCGATCCGCAGCGCCTCGCGGTCAATCGCCGGATCCTCCCAGCACTGGGCGTACAGCACGCCGTCGAACACCTTGGTACGCGTGCCTGCGTCGTCGTTACCGAGCGCGACATCGGTCGCGGGCGCCGACGGCCGCGGAGCGACCCCCTTGCGGGTGTGGACGATTGCCCAATCCAGCACCGCGGGGAGGCCGACGAGCACGGCCACTCCGAGCGAGCCCATGAGCGCGGCGAGCACGAAGCCGGGGATGAAGAGCACATAGAGCGCGTTGTGGCGCACGCCGTCCCGGGTGACGGCTGGCTCGGCGACGGCGGCACGCAACCGGCGGGCGGTCCGCAGGTCGGGCAGCAACGGGGGGACCTCCGCCGTGTAGGCGCGATACCGCTCGCCGAACTGCCGCTCGAGCGCGCGCTCTTCATACCGGATGAGCCGCGTGTAGTGGAGCAGCAGCATGGCGGGCAGAGCGACCCCGATGGGCGGCAGGCACAGCGCGAAGCCGCACGAGGCTACGAAGTCGGCCAGGTACATCGGGTTGCGGACCAGGCGGTACGGCCCGGCGAGCGTGAGGGCGTCGGCCTGCACGGGAAACGCCATCGCGCGCCCGGACGTGAGGATACTGCCGGCCCACACGCGGAGCCCCGAGGCGAGCACCATTACGCCGGCGACGCCCAGGTATCCCACGCGCAGCGATGCTGCCGGCTCGAGCTCAAGCCGTGTTCCGATCGAGACGAGCAGCGGCGGCGCCGACGGATAGCCGAGGAAGGCCGCGGCACAAACGGCGAGCACGATGCCGAACGACACGAACATGCGCGCCTCGAACTCGAGTCGTTGGAGCGTCAGGGCGATACGCGACATGATCTCAGCTCCGGCGTGGCCGGCCGCTGCGGATCCGCAGCGCCGCGGGCAGCAGCGTGAGCAGACACGGCGTGGACCCGAGCAGCTCGCCGTCGGCCGAGACGGGTGCCGGCGACTCCGCCGAGACGGTCAGGTGGCGGCTCTGGTGGAGGGAGAAGCGCGGCGAGCGGACATGCAGGCCCGCGTAGACGCGCGGAAAGCTGCGCAGGCGCGCCGCGACCCCCATGTCATGGATGGCGAGCACATCGAACAGCCCGTCATCCAGCCGGGCGCCGGGAGTGAGTCGCATGCCGCCCGCGCACACGCTGCCGTTCCCGATGACGAGACCGAGCAGCGGCGACGTTGTGCCGCCGTACCCGTTGTACGACACGGTCAGCGGCGTGGCGCGATAGCGCAGGATCTCGCGCAACGCCACGGCGCCAAAGGCGATGCTCCCGCCGAGCCGCTTGAGCGACGGGGGGACGCCGGCCACCACGACGCCGCCGATGCCCACCTGGCATTCGCTCGCGAACCAGCGCTCCCGCGGGCGGCCGTACTCGTCCCGGCACACGACATGTCCGACGTCGATCGCGACGCTGTGGGACAGGGTGAGCACGTCGAGTTGAGCATCGAGCGAGGCGGGCAGTGCCAGGCTCTGCGCCAGGCCGCTCCCGGTGCCGCAGTCCACGATGCCCAGGTGACAACGGGCGCCGCGGTACGCCTGGGCTCGCAGGAGACCGTTCACGATCTCGTGGACGGTGCCGTCCCCCCCGACCGCGACCACGAGGCTGGCGCCCGCGGCGACTGCCGCCGCCGCCGAGGCGGTGGCGTCCCCCGGGCGCCGCGTGA
>JABAOF010000045.1_pt2 | contig 14671 bp, 9 predicted proteins | sample 7062171 | NCBI WGS metagenome assembly JABAOF01 (sample SAMN14538628, study PRJNA623070) | marine sediment metagenome | biome: marine biome [ENVO:00000428]; feature: marine pelagic biome [ENVO:01000023]; material: deep marine sediment [ENVO:00002113] | place: India: Gulf of Khambhat ...
TACGAGAGAGTCTTGCGGTACAACAAAAACAGAGTCTTTGCTTTTGTCCTGGCTTTGGGTCCGGTTGACGATGAAAAGCATGCTCAAGCAGCTGGAGCCATCAACTTTGGGTTTCCCACGATTGCAGATACGGATATCGATCAGATATTGCCCACCGGTATCTGTACCTATGAGCATGTGGTTTCCCCTGTTCCACACGAAAAGATTGTCTCCAAAGCCATCGAGGTAAGGGGCTTAAAAATCACGGTCACCAAGGTTCCTGTTCCTGTATCCTACGGGCCGGCTTTCCAAGGCGAAAGAGTCCGGAAAGATGAGATGTATGTGGAGCTGGCTGGCCAGACAAAACCTGGTTTTGAGTATTTAACGACCAAAGAATTAGATGAAGTCGAAGACGGCAAGATAGAAGTCATCGGTCCTGAGATCGATGAGGTGGAAGAAGGGAGCACGATTCCTTTTGCTATCTGGATCGAGGTGGCTGGCCGTGAGATGCAGCCTGATTTTGAACCCATACTGGAGCGTCAAATCCATGACTTTATCAACGGGGCCAATGGCATCTTTCACCTGGGACAACGAGACATCAACTGGCTTCGCATCGGCAAAGAGGCGAAACAAAAGGGATTTAAATTCAAACACTTCGGCTCCATCCTTCATGCCAAGCTTCATGGAGAATACGGAAAGATTTTCGACAAAGTCCAAATCCGCATCTACACCCGGGAAAAGGAAGTGCTTGATCTCATAGATACGGCCAGAAAGGTCTATCAGCAGCGGGATGCGCGTCTGGCAGACATGACTGATGAAGCTGTGGACATGTTCTACTCTTGTACGCTTTGTCAGTCTTTTGCGCCAAATCATGTGTGCATCATCACGCCTGAAAGATCAGGCTTGTGTGGAGCCTACAACTGGCTGGACGGCAAAGCGGCCCATAGGATAAACCCGACCGGCCCCAATCAGCCGGTGAACAAAGGAAAGGTTATCGATGAACTGAAGGGCCAATGGCATGATATTAACGAGTTTGTACACCATCAATCTCATAAAACACTCGAGTTTTTTAATGCCTACAGTATCATCGAACATCCGATGACCTCCTGCGGTTGCTTCGAATGCATCTCTTGTGTGCTGCCTTCTACCAATGGCATAATGACTGTCTACCGGGACTTTACAGAAATGACTCCTAGCGGCATGAAATTTTCAACCCTAGCCGGGAATGTCGGAGGTGGAGTGCAGACTCCAGGATTCATCGGCCACAGCAAGCAGTACATCGGGAGTAATAAATTTATCAGCGCTGAGGGAGGCGCCAAGCGCATCGTCTGGATGAACAAAGACCTTAAAGAGGAATTAGAGCCCCTTATCCGCAAAATAGGAGAGCAGGAAGGCCTGGAGGGCTTTTTTGACATGATCGCCGATGAAACAGTAGCCACGACTGAAGAAGAAGTGCTCGCCTATATCACCCAAAAGAACCATCCTGCCCTTTCCCTGCCACCTCTGTTCTAGTACCATGAAAACAATCGCCATATCAGGTAAAGGTGGGACAGGTAAAACCACGGTGGCGGCTTTGATCATTCGGTGGTTGAGCGAACAGGTTTCTAAATCCATACTGGCTGTGGATGCTGATTCCAACGTCAACCTGAATGATGTCCTGGGAGTGGAACTTAAAGAGACCATCGGTTCTATTCGAGAAGAGATGAAATCCTCGGTCAGCAACCTTCCTGGAGGGATGAACAAAAACCAATTCCTGGAGTACAAGATTCAATCCAGCCTGGTTGAGACTCCTGACTATGACCTGATTGCCATGGGCCGGCCCGAAGGGCCTGGCTGTTATTGTTATGCCAACAATTTGTTGCGAGAGATTTTGAACACCCTCCACAAGAATTATCAGTTTGTGGTGATCGATAATGAAGCCGGAATGGAACATCTCAGCCGCCGGACAGCACATCGCCTTGATTATCTCTTGATAATTTCTGATCCTTCTCTAAGAGGAATCCGAACCGCAGGCAAAATAAGCCGGCTGTTAAAAGAGTTGGATACTCGCGTTGGAGAGAAATACCTGGTTTTGAATCGCGTTCTTGATTCCATTCCGCCGTCTGTAAAAAAAGCTATCGAGGAAGAAGGAGTGGAACATCTTTACTCTATCCCCGAAGATGAGCGATTATTCATTTTGGACCAGAGCGGGAAGCCGATCTGGACAATAGCGTCTGATACGACTGCTCGCAGAGCCGTTGGTCAATTAACGAGAAAACTGCTGAATCTGGAAAAAGAAGGAAAATTATGACCTTCGAGATCCCTGAAGAAACTCATGCTGGAAAAGTGATGGAAGTCACGCTCGGCGCCACTCCCGATCAAGGGGGAACTCGATCCCACACAGTCAAGATCGGCGGGAGCACGAGTTCCCCTTTTCATTTCTTCGAGGGTGAGCATCCCCATTCCCCTGTTGTGGCCATGGAAGTTTTCGACCAGGTTCCAGCCAAATATCCGGATTTTTTGAGAAACTATTGCCGAGATGTCATCGACCAGCCAGCCGCAATGGCCAAGAAATGCGTCGCTGAATACGGAGCCGAGCTGATCAGCGTTCGGCTGGAAGGCACTCATCCTGAGAAAGGAAACCGGAGCGTGGAGGAAGCCGCAGAAATCGTCAAACATGTTCTGGAGAGCGTAAGCGTCCCCATCATTGTCACCGGACACAGTCATTTTGAGAAAAACAATGAAGTCATGAAAAAGGTCTGCGAAGTCTCAGCCGGCGAGAATTGTCTGATTAACTATGTGGAGACAGATAATTACAAGACTATTGCTGCGGCCTGCCTCGCCTATAAGCACACCCTGGTGGCCCAATCCCCCATTGATGTCAACCTCGCCAAACAGCTCAACATCTTGCTCACAGAGATGAATTTTCCTGCCGAAAAAATCGTGATGGACCCTTTGACCGGAACTCTTGGGTATGGTCTAGAATACACCTACTCGATCATGGAGAGGATTCGTAACGATGGCNNGAAAAGGATTATCCAGAATGGGGAGACCTGGAAGCACGAGGGATCTATTGGGAAATTTCCACTTCGATGAGCCTTCTAGTGGCAGGAGCTGAATTGCTCATTATGTACCATCCGCAGGCAGTGGATGCGGTCAAGAAAAAGATTAAGGAAATGTTCGTCCCCAAAAAGGGAAATTAGTCATGGCCTTGTCAGGATTGGATATCTTTAAACTGCTGCCCAAGACCAACTGTGGTGACTGCGGAGTTCCGACCTGTATGGCCTTTGCCATGAAACTGGCCCAAAAGAAAGCCGAGCTCAGTGAGTGTCCTCATGCTTCCGAGGAAGCCAAGGCGACTTTGGGTGCGGCCAGCGAGCCTCCTATTCGACTGGTGAAAATAGGAGGACAGAGCTCCTTGGAGGTCGGAAACGAGACGGTCATGTTCCGCCATGAAAAAACATTCTATCATCCAACAGGAATTGCTATCGAATTGCGTGCTTCTGAGGGACAGGAAAAGCTTCTTCCCAAGATAAAAGAGATAGAAAAACATAAGGTGGAGCGGGTCGGAGAAGAGCTGAAGACAGATTTGTTCTTCGTTACTCAGGATTCCCAAGACAAGAAAGATTTCTTGGGCGCCATCAACCTAGTCAAGCAAAACTCGGCCAAGGGAATCATCCTGTATTGTCAGGATAGAGCCACCTTAAAAGAGGCCTTGGGACTTCTAAAAGATGACCGCCCAGCGATCTTCCTCCAAAAAGAACTTGAAGATGCAGATATCGAACTGGCCAAAACCAACCAGGCCAGTCTCATCCTGACAGCTGAGTCTTTTGAAGAATTGGCCGCTCAGACCGAAAAAGCAAGGAGTGCTGGGTTGAATGACCTTCTCCTGAATCTAGAATCCAAAGGTGTCGGTCATCATTTGCTACATAACACGATTTTGAGGCGAAGCGCTTTGAAGAAGAATTTCAAGCCTTTTGGGTATCCTCTTTTTTCCCGTATTCAGATCAAGGACGATTTTGAATTGGCAGCTAATGCTTCAATTTTCCTCTGTAAGTATGATTCTGTGATCGTCTTGCCCCGTTATGACAAAGCCCTGCTCTATGCATTGTTTACCCTCCGGCAGAATATCTACACTGATCCTCAAAAGCCGATCCAGGTCGATCCCAAGGTCTATCCTATCGGAGATCCGACACCAGAATCCCCTGTTTTTGTGACCACTAATTTCTCCTTAACCTACTTCATAGTTTCTGGAGAAATCGAAAACTCAGGCCTTTCTGCTCATCTTGTGGTCACTGACACCGAAGGGCAGTCCGTGCTCACAGCTTGGGCGGCTGGCAAGTTTGTGGGTGAAAAGGTTGCCAAATTTATCAAAGACATAAAATTCGAGCAGCAGGTAAAAACAAGAAAAATCGTGATCCCCGGCTTCGCTTCCCAGATCAGCGGCGACCTGGAAGAACATCTTCCTGGATGGGAAGTCATCGTGGGTTGCCAGGAGGCTTCAGACATCCCCTCCTTTGTGAAGAAGGTCAAATTAACCTAGAGAGCAAGAGCTTGAAAGCCGATAGAGTCAAGAAAACCATCAAGGTCACTTTCCTGCCCTTTGAAACCTGCGTTGAGGTGGCTTCGGGTATAAGCATTCTGGAGGCTGTTCAGAAAACTGGACTTCCTCTGAGAACTTCCTGCGGTGGCAAGGGAACCTGCGGGGACTGCGTGGTGAGAATCCTGAGCGGCACCTACAGGAAGAAGTCATCTGCGGCCCTGTCCGATCGACTCGTCTCCCAAGGATATGCTCTAGCCTGTCAGACAGCAGTCAAGAGTGATCTTATTCTACAGCTTCCTCAATTCCAGGAACTTTCCATCAAGAGCGTCGTTGATACTCGATTTTTTCAGAAAGACAGACTTTCCGGGTATTATGAAGTTGAGCCGCCCTTAAGAAAGATAGATTTGGAGCTCTCCGCTCCGTCCTTAGAAGATAACACCAGCGACCTGAAAAGGCTGGAACGTGAGCTTGGTAAAAAGATCAGCGTAGGTCATCTTCACTGCGAACATTCTGTCTTAAAAAAACTGGCTTATACGGTACGCCAAAGCCAAAGAGAAATCAGTGTTGTCATATTTGATTCCAAAGAGCATACCACGATCATTGATGTTTTCTCACAAGCTGAGGAAAAAGAAATTTATGGAATTGCTTGTGACCTCGGAACCTCAACCGTAGTTCTGCATTTGGTCGACCTGCAGAGTGGTGAAATTCTGAGCTCAGCTTCAAGCTTCAACCAGCAAATCAAATGCGGTGAAGATATTATTTCCCGGATCAACTATTCCCAAAAGCCCGGGAGGCTCCAAGAGCTTCATGACCTGATCAGCGGAACGATCAACCATCTCGTAGAAAAAACAACGGCTACAGCGGGAGTTTCATCATCCGAGATCTATTACGCTTCTTTCTCGGGGAATACGACGATGATCCATCTCTTTTTGAATCTAGAGCCAAGGTTTATCAGAGAAGAGCCCTATGTTCCGACCTTGAACCAAGTTCCACTCGTCTTAACCAGAGATGTTGGCTTAAACATAAACCCTGAAGCCAGAATCACTTGTGCCCCGGCTGTAGGAAGCTATGTAGGAGGAGATATCACTGCTGGGCTGCTATGTACGCCCATCCTTCGTGACCCTGACAGGAATTCATTATTCATCGACGTCGGCACTAACGGCGAGCTGGTGCTGGGCAATAAAGATTGGCTCCTGACATGTGCCTGTTCTGCAGGGCCGGCTTTTGAAGGGGGAGGCATCAAATGCGGGATGCCAGCTTCTCCTGGCGCTATCGAAGGGATAAAAATACATGATAGCGGCCAGCTTGAGTACAAAGTCATCGATGACGCTAAGCCCAAAGGCATATGCGGATCAGGCCTGGTTGATCTTTTAGCAGAATTGTTCATCCATGGCTACATTGACCGGAACGGCAAGTTCGATGAGACAGTAACAAAAGAGATAGTCCTTGATACTGAAGAGGGAAAAGGTTTTCTCGTCGAAAAGGCACAGAAAAGCTTTTGGGGGAAAGACCTCGTCATCACAGAAAAAGATATCGCTCACCTGATCAGGAGTAAAGGGGCTGTTTATTCCGCTTGTGCTATCCTGCTGAAGAATTCTGGTCTTGATTACGATAAAATAGATTCCTTTTACATAGCTGGCGGGTTTGGTCAGCGCCTAAGCATCGAAAATGCTGTTCGCATCGGACTTCTGCCTGATGTTGATCGCCAGAAATTCCACTATCTTGGAAATAGTTCTCTCCTTGGAGCCTATCTCATTCTCCTGACAGAAAAAAATAGAGATTTCATCAACCAGGTTGCCGATAAAATGACCTATTTAGAATTGAATGCTGAACCGAGTTATATGAACGAATACACAGGCGCCCTGTTTCTCCCCCATACCGAGATGGATTTTTTTCCTTCGGTCAAGAAGTTATTTAATGCAAATACCTGATTCACAGCTTAATATAATGTTTTAATTTTATTAATTTTAGATAATATGATAAATTTCTTTATTCTTCTTATTGCCACAAGAATAAACAGCCAAATGAATATTTTAAAATTTAGACAAAAGGAGCAATAATGACCGAACAAGAATTACTTTCAAGAATGGAAAAGGCCATAATCGAAGGCAACAAAGATGAAGCTGAAGCCCTGGCTCGAGAGGCAGTAGAAAAAAAGTTGGATCTCAGTGAGGTGGTGGAAAAGGGATATATCCCTGGAATTCAGAAGGTCGGAGATCTATGGGAAAAAGGAGAATATTTTCTCCCTGAGCTGATCACCAGCGCTGAGTGTATGAAAGCTGCAATGGATGTCTTACAGCCTGAAATGGAAAAAGCCCAGATCGAAACCAAATCCCTGGGGAAAATAGTCATCGGCACTGTTGAAGGAGATATTCACGACATCGGCAAGAATCTCGTATCCTCGATGCTTTCAGCCAACGGTTTTGAGGTTATTGACCTCGGAGCTGATGTCAAACTGGAAAAATTCATCGAGAAAGCAGAAGAAGAGAAGGCTGATTGTATCTGTCTCTCTGCTCTGTTGACTACAACCATGCTCGGACAGAAGAAACTCATCGAAATACTGAAGGAGAAAAACCTATCCGGCCAGTACAAAGTCATGGTTGGCGGAGCGCCAGTTAACCAGAAATGGTCTGATGATATAGGGGCCGATGGCTACGCAGAGAACGCTATGATAGCTGTTCAAGCCATGAAAAACCTCCTAACAAAATAATATAAATACAGCAAAGGTTAGAATCATGATCCCAACAAAAAGACCAAAATTAGAATTATTAACTCCAGATTTTATCCAAAAAATCATCGATGAGACCTTGATCATCCTCGAAAAACAAGGGATATTCGTCGAAAATCAAGAGGCCTTAGAGCTCCTAAAGGAAGCTGGGATGAAAGTTGATGAATCGACTCAAAGGGTGTTTCTCACTCCACAAATCGTCGAGGCTTCTCTTTCTTCGACTCCCTCGGTCATAAAACTATACGATCGAACTGGGAAAAAAGAATATATAGTCGGCGATGATGAAGTTCATTTTGATCCGGGCTCAGCAGCTGTCACCATCCTCGACCACCAGACTCAAGAAGAGCGGAAGGCTTTCACAGAAGATCTGGTTAAATTCACCCGGCTCACCGAATGCCTAGACCATATCCATTTTCAGAGCACTGGCTTGATAAGCAGCGATGTTCCAGACATCATTTCCGACAGTTATCGATTGTATATCGGACTGCTGTTCTCATCAAAGCCGGCAGTCACCGGGACCTTTCGAGTGGAAGGATTTAAGCCCATGTATGACATGCTGGTCGCTATCAGAGGCAGCGAGAAAAACCTGGCTGAAAAACCATTAGCCATTTTCGATGCCTGCCCCTCTCCGCCTCTCAAGTGGAGCAATCTTACAGCCCAGAGCTTGATCGATTCAGCTAGAGCAGGAGTTCCTTCTGAACTCATCTCTATGGGAATGACAGGAGCGACTTCTCCGGTAACCATTGCGGGAACTCTGGTCCAGCATGTGGCTGAAAACCTCTGCGGCCTTGTCATCTGCCAGCTGGCCAAAAAGGGAGCTCCGGTGATTTTTGGCGGTTCCCCTTCAAGCTTTGACATGAGGAAAGGCACTACACCCATGGGAGCCATAGAGACCATGATGATTGATTCAGCTTATTCCCAAATAGCTAAACATTTTAATCTTCCCACTCATGCCTACATGGGATTAAGCGACTCCAAGACTAATGACAATCAAGCCGGATTAGAGACAGGAATAGGAGCCATTCTAGCTGCTCTGGCAGGTGTAAACGTTATTTCCGGCCCTGGGATGATGGATTTCGAAAGCTGCCAGAGTCTGGAAAAACTGGTCATCGATAATGAAATATGCGGCATGGCTTACAGGCTCATAAAAGGAATTTCTCAGCGTGATGCTCCCCTTGCCACACATCTCTTCGAGAATTTCACAGCAGATACTCAATTTTTATCCATGGCTCATACCAAAAATTGGTACCGTAAGGAACACACTTTCCCTAATGTTATCGACAGGGATACCTATGATTATTGGGTTTCTCTCGGAAAAAAGTCTATTGCTGAACGGGCAGCAGAAGAAGTGGAAAGACTTCTCCAAGAAAATCCATCCGCTCTTCCTGAAGAGAACATTATCCGAGAACTCAAGCAAATCATGCAGGATGATGCCCAAAAGAACGGGATTTCTATCCTGCCGGAACTGAAAATGGGTTGAATTCTCATTCTAGTGAAGCAGAGTCATCTCGCTTATAAATATCCAAAAAAATGAATCGCCATTCAATTTTTTGAAGGAAATCACGCCTTTAGAGCAAACTGCTTTATTTTATCTTACTGATTTCAAATACATTACCTACAGTCATCAGTTGGCATAAAAGTTGCAAAACCTATAGTAGTGTTCCTACTTTACAATTTATGAATTATAAAAAAGATTTAACACAAAATACTTGACAATACTGTGAATTTAGTATTAGTAGAAAATAATAATTTAAAGTTAAAATTACGTTCCGAAGAGCGGAACTATGAAGGTTTTTTATCGGGAAAAATAAGAGGAGAAAACTCATCATATTTTTCCCGAATATATTTTAAAAGGAGGTAAAATGAGTAGCAAAAAATTTTTCAAGTTTGGCACCTTAATTGCTGTTCTTGCCCTGCTGACAACAGGCTTTTCTTATGCTCAGACGATAACCGGGAAGATAACCGGAGTGGTCACAGATGAAGAAGGAATACCGCTTCCTGGAGTTACTGTGGAAATCTCTAGTCCAGCCTTAATTGGTGGAGTTCAAGCTCAGGTAACATCAGAAAAGGGAACATACAGATTCCTCAACTTGCCGCCTGGAATCTATAAGATTGTTTTCAAACTCGAAGGCTTCCAGACACTTAAAAGGGAAAACATCAGGGTTTCACTGGGGAGCACTGTGACTGAAAACATAGAACTAAAACCGGTAACCATTGAGGAATCTATTACTGTTACTGCAGAATCGCCTATAGTTGATATTGAAAGCTCGACTACAAGCACGATGTACGATAAAGATCAAATCGAAAATCTTCCTTCCGGCCGATTTACCTATTTCGCGATAATCAAGCAGAATCCAGGTTTCACGACAAGTTACGGTGAGGCTTCATCCAGAATCTCTGCTTTCGGCTCTAATGCTGAAGAGAACGCCATGTATCTCGACGGAGTAGACTTAAGTAATCCTGAGATCGGAACAGCCTGGCTCTGGCCCACTGCTGATATGTTCGAAGAGGTGGAGGTCACAGGATTAGGAGCTCCTGCCGAATACGGAAACTTCACTGGTGCTGTTGTCAACATCGTATCAAAATCTGGAGGTAACAATTTTTCCGGTACAGCGGCCTATTACGGCCAATACCAATGGCTCACCGATGATAACAATCCTGAACCCTATAATGAGCAGTCCGGAGAAGGATATTATTCCTATAATCGTGATCAGTTCTATGACATCTCTTTTACCCTAGGTGGCCCTATCATTAAGGATAAGATTTGGTTCTTCGGGATGTACCAGAAACAAATAGACTCTGTGTCTTATTGGCAGGACGATCCCAATTTTCCTGGCGAGTATAATGGAGACGAGCAATTTTTCAAACTCTCTGCCCAGATTGCCACCAAGCACCGTGTCGTCCTCAGTTTTGACCGTGAGTATGGTTATTATCCCGGAACGGTCGACGAATGGAATTTGCCGGAGACAATCCCTGCTGAAACAGACCTTTCCTATTCCTGGAATTTTCATTACACCTGGTTGGCGAGTGACAGTGTGTTCTTCGAGCTCAAGTATTCAGGCTACTACAGCCCCAACGACTACATGCCAGCCTTCGGCGGCGACATCAATCAACCCATCCATTACGACTTAGCGACCGGAGTGACTTCTGGCGGACTCTGGTGGCCTTGGGAATACATCGTGACTCTCAATAAGGCAAACGCCACTGTCTCCTATTTTGCTGAGGATTTTCTTGCTGGAGACCACGACTTCAAATTCGGGGTTCAAGTCAGCAGAGGAACTTCTGAAGCATGGGGCGGCTTTGGCGGCGGAAAGGCCTACTATGATTGGTATGGGGAACCCTATTTGATGTATGAATACAATGTCTGGCGTTACGGAGGAACAGTTAACAGTATAGGAACCTTTATGGATGACTCCTGGAGGGTCGGAGACAGATTAACACTGAATCTGGGTTTGCGATTCGACCATCACTATAGCTACATTCCCTCTTTCCCGGTTATGGAAGGCTGGATAGAAACAGGAGAAATGGGATCGAGGATTGAGGACCTTATCGTCTGGAACTCTTTATCACCTCGAATCGGAATAGTCTACCAGTTGACTCCAGACCAGAAAACCATTCTCAAAGCCTCTTTTGGCCGCTACTTCACCTACCCCTACATCGCCAACTGGGAGTGGCCTGGACCCAATATGTCTGACTGGGTTGGATACTGGTGGACTGGCACAGAGTGGGAATGGATGTATACGATTGAAGGCGAAGAAGGCTACAGAGTGGACGAAAACTTGAAAAATCCCCGAACCGACCAATTCTCCATGGGTTTAGAGAGAGAGCTCTTCCCTGACTTTTCAGTGGGGCTGATTTATGTCTACAAGAATCATTCCGAAAACATAGGCTATGTGAACGCAAGCGCAATCTTTGAGGAAGTCCAGAGGGTATCGCCTGAGAATGGGAAGACTTATACTGCCTACAATCAGCTCAACCCAGGAGAAGATGACCATCTCCTTACCAATCCTGAAGACTGGGGCCAAACCTACCACGGATTGATCTTTCAGCTGAATAAAAGGTATTCCCATAACTGGTTGCTGAATGCCTCCTTTACTTACTCCAAGGCAGAAGGCTTGAATCTATCATCCGGAACATATTCTGGATCCTACAGCTCAAGCCAGTCGTTGACCTGGTACACAGGAAAATTCGGAGTAGATCCGAATGATCTCATCAACGCCAAAGGTGTTTTGAACCTTGACCGGAGATGGTCCTTGAAAGTCTCGGCTGCTTATAATTTCCCGCTGGATATCCTGCTAAGCACGAATCTGACCTACCAGCAAGGAAGGCCTCTCAAAACTTTTGTCAGAATTTATGATCTTGATCAAAGACCAGATTCATATTTCAGGATTATTGCTGATCCGCCTGGCACAGAAAGATACAGCGACATGCTCTTGGTAGATTTAAGACTCCAGAAAACTTTCAGACTCTATAAGACACTTAAATTCCACGCATTTGCTGATATATTTAACCTGTTCAACGATGACACATATTATCGCTTCAGAAACCACAACCAATGGTCAACATCCTTTATGCTCCCAATGTATATGCCAGATCCAAGACGCGTTCAGATAGGATTGAAACTGGAATTCTAAATCGATAGAATTAAGGGGACTCTTCTTTCTTAAAGAGGAGTCCCCTTCCCTGCCCTCTTCGCATCAGCGACTCGAAGGAAGTCATACATCCCTAATTTCAATTCTCCTTAAAAAACATAATAAAATCATAAAAGCCAGATTATTTTTTTAAAATTCTGGCTGCCTCCCTTTATATTTTAAGATAGATTCCTTCATATTTTTTAAAAAAAACTTGACAAAGAAAAAAAAATTTTAATATATAAAATCTATATACTTTATACAATATTCATAATGATGTCCGCAGATCGGAGTGATGGAACTACACATGTTATCACGAGAAAATAATATGAAGCCATTCCAGGGGTATTTTCCCTAATTTATTTTAAAAGGAGGAAAAATGAGTATGAAAAAAATTCTTCTCAAGCTTTGCGTGTTGGTAGTGCTCTTTACCCTGCTGACTTCAGGTCTCACCTATGCCCAACGGCTTACCGGTATTATCAGGGGAACTGTGAGAGATGATGCTGGTGAGGCTCTCCCTGGAGTCACTGTGGAGATCCAGAGCAAGGCTCTTATTGGTGGTATTAAATCGGAAATAACCTCTTCAAGTGGAGTGTATTTATTTCCAGCCTTGCCGCCCGGAACTTATACCGTCACTTTTTCAATGCCAGCTTTCCAGAAGGTTACAATGGAAAATATCGTTGTATCTATTGGAAAGACAGCGACTGTGGATATCATCTTAAAACCCTCTACTGTAGAAGAAAGCATCACTGTTTTCGGCGAGGCGCCTGTAATCGATATCACAAAATCAGGGACATCAACAACCTTTAAACAGGAACTCCTAGAGAATCTGCCCAAGACCCGCTACACCTACATAGACATCATGCTCTGGGCGCCAGGTGTCTCGGCTGAAGAAACTCAGGGAGAGGAATGGCATTCATCCCTTGGCTCAGCTTACTGGTCAGATTCATACCTGGTCGATGGAGTAGATACATCCTTTGACTACAACGGCACCACCTGGGTATGGAACAATCCTGATATTTATCAAGAAGGAGAGGTTTTTTCCATCGGCGCGCCGGCTGAATACGGGAATTTTCAGGGAGCAGTGGTTAATGTGGTCACTAAATCTGGGGGAAACACCTTTGCTGGTCAATTGAGCGCTTATCTCTTTCTTCCGAGTCTGGTCGACAATAATGTGCCGGATGCAGAATATCCTTACAACATAGACCATTGGTATGATTTTAGTCTTGAACTATCAGGGCCCCTCAAGAAGGATAAGATCTGGTTTTACAGCAATTTTCAGTACAAAAAATACGGCTATTCCCAATTGGGAACTCCCCCTGAATTCCCAACCGAAGCTGAATACAACAGGTTTTTCCTCAAATCGACCATCCAGCTAGCCAAGAACCATAAACTGGTCGCTTCCTACCAGTATGAATGGTATGATTTGCCTGACGTTATAACTCCCTCTCAGCCTTACGATGCTTGCGCTAAAGAGCCAGGATGGTACCATGTCCCCAATCTCCTACTGACCTCGGTCTTGAGTAAAGACGCTATCTTTGAGCTTAAGTTAGGGGGCTGGTACGCTCATGATGAATGGGTTCCCATGGATGGTAATCTTGATGAGCCCTTACGTTGGGATGGTGCTACTGGCTATTCCACGAACGGGATATGGGGCTGGACCAAAGCAGATGCTTCCAGGATCCAGGCCAATGCCAATCTATCGTACTATGCAGATGAATTCATCCAGGGAAACCATGATTTTAAGATAGGGGTCCAATACAACTACGGACATTATGGAGGTGTCTTTTCCTATTCAGGAGGAGTCTGGTACTATGACTATGATGGGTATCCCTATTACGCTTATTTTCAAGATCCCTACAACTATGGAGCTTCTGTCCACAGGATCGGTGCATTTTTTGATGATTCCTGGTCTATCACTGACAGGTTAACTCTCAACCTGGGACTGCGCTTTGACCATCAGAACGGCGATATCTGGGATGTAGACGAGATCGATGCCCAAAGAAATCCCACTGGACAGACTATTGAAGGGATTGAGGATGTCTTGGTATGGAATAACTGGTCGCCCCGATTGGGAATGATTTACCAGCTAACTCCTGACAAGAAGACTATCTTAAGAGCCAATTATGGGCACTACTACGAAGGAATGTACCTTTCCACTTATTTCAGGCTTTCTCCCAGCGCCCAGACAGTTTATGCTTATTATTATGACTGGGACACCGAGCAGTATGAATTCTCCTGGTCTTGGGTGCCTCAGGCAGGATTAGGTGTAGGAGATGATGTCAAAGCCAGCCTTTGCCAACAGTTTTCGGTGGGCGTCAGCCGTGAGCTTTTTGCGGATTTCGGCCTGGAAGTAACCTTCATCTATAAACACACTAAGAATTTCATGTCCTGGTGGAACACTTCTGCAGAATACGAGTTGGTGAATTACTTTGACGAGTATGCTGGAGAGAATATACAAGTATGGAACCAAACGACTGACCCGGGTGATGATTTCTTCACCCTGATGAATCTGGACGATATCAAACAAAGATACAGAGGTTTGTTCATTACTCTGGAAAAAAGGCTCTCCAACAACTGGCAGATGAGCGCTTCCTTTGTCTATTCTAAAGCCTATGGGGTGGCGACTTCTGACGAACAATTGGGCCAAGGCAGCTTTTATGGCATAAACAATCCTAATGAGCTGATTAATAATTCTGGCTGGGATGGACTCGTACAGAGTGACAGAACCTACATGTTCAAGGTGCAAGGAAGCTACTTTTTGCCTTATGATTTTAGCATCAGCGCCAGTTTTATGGCTCAAAGCGGAAA
>JABAOF010000370.1_pt1 | contig 14666 bp, 15 predicted proteins | sample 7062171 | NCBI WGS metagenome assembly JABAOF01 (sample SAMN14538628, study PRJNA623070) | marine sediment metagenome | biome: marine biome [ENVO:00000428]; feature: marine pelagic biome [ENVO:01000023]; material: deep marine sediment [ENVO:00002113] | place: India: Gulf of Khambhat ...
AAGTTTACTTTGTTGTTTTTGTCAACTGTTCCCATGTAATAGGTTTCTAGGGTGTAAGGCTCGCTCTTGATCAAGTTTACGTAGTCAACGTTTTTGAGAACTACATCGTCAAAGATTTTCAGAGAGAATTTTGCGAACTCGACGGCGCTTCTAACCATTTTTTCGATTTCTTGCCTCTCCTCCTCAGACAAGGCCTTTGCCATGCCGCCTGGCAAAGCGCTCACGGGATGGGTTGCCCTACCTCCGAGTATAGCCGTTATTTTCTGTCCATAGGCTCTGTGTTTAATCACTTCTTTGGCAATGTCTAAGCCGACTTTCTCTATTACTCCAAGAATGTTTCTTTTCGCTGGTGATGCATCCGGGCCTACAACGAAGTCTGGAGCCGCCAAAAAGTAGAAGTTCAGTATATGATCGTAGATATAATAGCCGCAATACTCCAGCTCTCTCAAATTCTTGGCCGTTTCCGTAGGTTCCACATTGAACGCCGCGTCGCAAGCCTTTGCGCCAGCCATATGGTGTGCAACTGGGCAGACGCCGCAGATTCTCGTAGTTATTATAGGTAGATCTTCGGCTCTCCTCCCTTCGCAGAAACGCTCAAATCCTCTCAGTTCTGGGACTTGGAAGNNTTGGAAGTAGGCGTTTTCCACGTTTCCCTGTGTGTTTAGAAATATGGTTATTTTTCCATGGCCTTCCAACCTTGTGATCGGGTCTATGACTATCTGTTTCATTTCATCACCCTCCTTCTAAGAATGGAACGAGCAAGAGAATATTTGTAGAATGTTCCGATGGGATCTATAGCTTGGTTGATTACTTCTGGACTAGTGGCGATAGACGCAAGTGCGCTGACGGCGGCAGCGCCTTGGTCTGTTACGCGTGGGCCTGGACCATTGCAACCAGTGCAAGGTATATTTGCGTTTGGACACTGGGCTTCGCAGCCTGCTCGGGTGGCCGGACCCATGCATACCACTTTCTGATCCCAAAAGCACGTTTTGAAGTCGTCGTCGATTTCGTAAATCCTCTTTATTTCGGAGAGTTTTCGGTCCTTTTTCTCCCTTGGGCATTCATCACAGACGGATTTGTTTGGCATCAAAACAGAACCTTTTGGAGGTAGTTCATTATTGAATATAGCTCCAACTGCTTGGACTATGAGGGAAACTGGCGGAGGGCACCCTGATAGAAAATAGTCTACGTCTACGGTTTGGGCCAGAGTCTTCACAGTGTCGTAGAATTCTGGTAGTTCCAGCTCTCCTTCCTTAACCTTAAGGGAAGTTTTCGGGGTTACCGATCTAGGATTTCTTGTGGAAGGAGTTTCGAAGTATGCTCGTTCAAAGACGGTTTCCTTGTCCCAGAGATTTGCAAGGCCTACAACGCATCCGTCACAGGCACAGGAGCCAAAGGCTACCAAGACTTTGGATTTTTTCCTCAGAAGCTTAGCTAGGTGTTCCTGTTCTTCTGTTCTTATGGCGCCGTTGAAGAAGCAGACATCTATGTACTTATCTGGCATTGCCTCTACGTCTTTGTATTTGACGTCCATGGCCACTGGCCAAAAGACGATGTCTGCTTTTGCAACAACGTCCAAGATCTTCTCGTTTATGTCCAGCACCGCTATTTCGCATCCACCGCAGCTAGCAGCCCAATAGAAGGCAAACTTCAGCTTTTCCATATTACCACCCATGCGCACGCTCTATTTACTAAGTGAGAACAAAAAAGGTATGCCTTCTCAGATTTAAATTTAGCCTTATGCGATGGGGATTTGTTGGGCCCTATTTTTAAGGAATAGGTTGCCTAGCAATCGCAGCATATCTCTTTTATAAGAGTACCATTATCAACGTTCGAATGTTTAGAGCTGCGACCCACAATCCAACGAGTATTCCTAATAATCTACGCGGCGTTTTTGATGTTATATAAGCAGCGATTGGAGTTAAGATAATCCCCCCTATGACTATGGGAAGGACAATATTCCACAGAAAACTCTCAAATCCTATGATGAGGCCAAATGTTACAAACGTAGCTACAGAGACTATCGGCTCAGTGAACTCTACCGTTCCCACGGCTTTTCTGGGATCCGACCCTGTTGCTATGAAAGCGGGCGTGAGGATTGGACCCCATCCACCACCACCCGAGGCATCCACAAACCCAGCCACAAAGCCAAGTACAGCGATTTTTCTCCGCGAATAGCTTTTCTCTATTGACGATGAGGACGACTCCACCTCACTTTTTTTCCATCGGAGAAGGAATTTAATCAAAATCACCAATCCCATACACAACAGAACTGAAGCGACGATCGGTTTTGCTGCTTCAAGCGTGAGAAGGGCTAGTCCGGCTGCTCCTAGAACTGCACCTATTGTTCCGCAGACAAGCAACGGCACAAGAAGGTCCTTTCTGACGTTGCCGAACTTGAGATGAGAACCTGCAGATACTGAATCTACGATGGCTTCTGCTGTATGAACTGAGGCGCTTGCAACTGCTGGAGCAATTCCAAACGACACAAGAACACTAGCAGCAGTAACTCCATACCCCATTCCTAAACTAGAATCAACAAATCCGCATACAAGCCCAGAAATCACAAGGACTAAGAACTCTCCCCCTATCAATTTCCACACCCTGCATCCGCTTCGGTTAGTTTTGGTAGTATACCAAAATGTTTTCTCGAGTATATAAGGTTTACCCCTGTTGAGTAGTAAGTAATGTAAATACCACTCCAGTACCGCACCAAAACACTTATGGTAGTTTCGCAATTGATTTAGGGATTAAAATGTTAGAAGATGTCCTTTATGTAGAAGAAACGAAGCTCACGGTCAGAAAGTATAGGCACAGAACGACTGTTCCGGCCAAAATATTCAAACTGTTGAAGCTTGAAGATGGCGATATCTTGAGATGGATCGCGATGAAAGATGGAAAAATCCTCATAGAAAAAAAGTCTACAAAGTGACCTACGACTTTGGAAAAATCATTAAAAAGCTTCAAGGAGTGTTCTTTTTGGTCTTCTTTTCTTGCTCCTCAAGCATGCGTTTGAGATGTTTCTCCATCTTCAACTCGTAAGCGTGCTCTTCAGGAGGGGAAGGCAATTGTTTCAGGTATTCTTCCACGGCTGTTGCTTCAATCCTCTTCCGTCTCTTTTGGCTTTTGTCTGTCTTGTCCATGTTGCATTCTCTCATCTGATAATCGCTTTCTGCGCGTGCACTCTTTCTATTTGAAGCTTGTTGACCAGCCGGGTGAACATATTTTGGTCTTTTTTTCAAGAGCATTGTTTATGGCTTTCAGAGCAATGCCTGCGCCATTGTCTGCTATTCTGGCAATGTCCCAAAGAATGCACCTTATGGTGGGTATTTCAGGAAGTTCCCGTATCAATCTGTCCCTTTCGAGCTCAATGAACGACATCATCTCTAAAACGCTGTTTGCAATCTTGATGTCACCAATAAAGAAGCAATCCACAGCTTTCAGAACCAAGTCATGAGCTAGGTCATTTAGATTGCCTATTCTTTCCACGGCCCAATTGGGTAGTTGATCTTTGTATCTTCGCAGCAGTACAATAACCCTGCGTGCTATATCCTGAGCGTAATCAGCGATCAACTCTAGATATCTCAACATCAGCCCATAGTATAGAATATGTAACGGGTCTTTCAATCCTATTTCTTCAGCAACTCCTTTTTTCCTTTGCGCAGAAATTAACAACCTCATCGCAAGCAAATACATCATATCAGCCTCATCTTCTCGTTTCATAGCACTTTTTGCTAAGGACTCATCGGAATCTACGAGTGCTTGTACTGCTTCTTTCACAATTGTCAACGAAATCACGGAAAGCCTACGCAACAGCATGTCTAGTTGGAACTTTCTTGGGTCAACAGAACATTGGAGGGTAATGCGATCTGTTGTCTCCTCTACGATTCCTAATCCTACCAATTTGCGCATAATCCCTCTGATTTCCTCGATGTGTTCAGAAGGTATCCTTTCGGAAGATATTATTGAAAAGATGTCGCGACCGAGAATGTAGCTACCCACGATTATTCGTTCCAACATTTTCGGCTCGTCACATAGATCACAGTTGCAGATATACTCCCTTACTTCTTCTCTAGATTTTACAAGTTTGCTTGGGAGCAACTTAAGTGAACCATCTCGTTCTTCATTCCAAAACACGGTGTCTCCCCGTTTCAAACCTGTTTCCTTCACCCAGTCGCTGGGCAGGGAGACGGATAGACTTGAGTAGCCGACTTTTTGCACCTTTCTAGTTTCCATATGATGCAGCCTCCGTACTTATAGTAATTACTAATTCCTTCAATATAAGCATTACGTATTTATTTTCCTACATTCTAAATATCAACGTAGAAGAATAGGAGGGAAGTAAATATGGCAAAAATGAGAGCTGTAAGGATTCGGCAAGAACTCCTAGAAGAAGCCAAGAAAGAGGTGGAGAAAGGCCAGTATAGAAGCCTCTCTGAATTTGTTTCTGAAGCAATTCGACTGCGCATGCGAAAACTAATCAAAGAAAGAGGAACGGAATATCTGGAGCGCGACAGGTATAGCAGGATGCGTCAGCTACAAGTACAACTATTCTTCACACCAAAACACATCTGGGTTCAGACAACTCCTCAAGGAAACGTAAGAATTGGAATAACCGATTATTTCCAAGGACAACTCAAAGAGATAGTCAATATAAGAACTGACAAGTCTGGTGAAGAGGTTTCGAAAGATGAACCTTTGGGTGTAGTGGAAACTTGGTGGTTTACCCATGACTTGTATTCGCCACTAAATGGAAAGATAGTCTCAGTTAACAAGGCGGTCACAGAAGATCCGTTCATACTGAACGCGGACCCGTATCAGTGGATTGTGGAAGTTCAGCCTGAACACAAGGAAGTCGAGTCATGGACAAACGGACTGTTAAGTTTGGTAGAGTACAGAGAAGTCACCAAAGCTTGAAGGTCACACGCCAAGGCCAGGAGAAAGGTACATGTCAGAATGGAAAACCATACGCATCAAACAAGAACTCGTGACAGCCGCGGAAAGAACTCTCGAGAAGAGCCGCTACAGGAGCCTCTCTGAATTTGTTTCTGAAGCAATTCGACTGCGCCTTGATGAATTGAAGGAAGGCCTTGAAACAATTACTGAGAAGCAGATTGAATATCCGGTAATCCACGAACGACTGCTCTACACCACTAATCACGTGTGGGCAATGATAACCCCCGAGGGATGCACAAGAATAGGTTTATCCGAATACGCCCAGGAGCGCCTAAAGGGAATCGTTGGTATCCAGACCGACCCTGTCGGATCTGAAGTTATGAGAGAGGCGCCTTTTGGGGTCATTGAAACATGGATGTTTATGTTTGACCTGTACTCTCCTGTCAGTGGCAAAATTATCAAACTCAACAAAGTTCTCCAAAACGAGCCTTCCATGATCAACAAGAATCCTTATGAAATAGGATGGATAGCTGAAATCAAACCCAACAACTTAATCACATTGGAAGAAGAGTTAAGGGATTTGATGAGACCCCATCAATATAAAATGTGGGCGAACAAGATAGGTCGACCACGGATCCTAGGCATCTAATTAACACTCTTTTTTCCAACATCGTAAGCGAACGACAATGGGGAGACCTCCTAAAGAATGACTGTCGTCAGTTGCGCTTCAAAGAACAAACGCAGGCTACCCCCATGTCGTGCCGCATGTTCCGCTGACGTGAATGTTCAGGGATATGTCGCTCTACTTCAACAGAGCAAGTTCAAGGAAGCGGTGGAACTTATAAGAAAGAGCATGCCATTTCCAGCAATCTGCGGCAGAGTCTGCTTCAGTCCTTGTCAAGATGCATGTTCAAGAAAAAACATCGACCAACCCGTGGGGATCCGTTATTTGAAACAGCTTGCAGCAGATATTGAACGAGAACAGGGAAGAATCAAACCGGAGCCCATACCCAAAACGCACAGCGAAAAAGTGGCGATAGTTGGCGCGGGACCCGCAGGACTTACAGCAGCATACGAACTCGCAAAACTCGGCTATCCAGTTACAGTTTTTGAACACATGCCTGAACCTGGCGGCATGATGCGATACGGCATCCCCGACTATCGACTGCAGAAATATGTTGTGGCCAATGAAATAGCTTACATCCAAGATCTAGGTGTAGAAATCAGGAGAGGCGTAGAATTCGGCAAAGACATACAACTTGACACTCTACGAAACGAGGGCTACAAGGCGGTATTCATAGCGATAGGAGCGCAACTGAGCCGAAAACTAGAAATACCCGGCGAGGATTTGGAGGGTGTTTTTCACGCGGTTGAGTTTTTGAGGCATGTCTCTCTAGGAGAACCCGTTGACGTAGGCGAAAAAGTTGCAGTCATCGGAGGAGGCAACAGCGCCATCGATGCCGCTCGCACATCGCTAAGGCTCGGGGCAAAAGAAGTCACCGTTCTCTACCGTCGCTCGCAGAAGGAAATGCCAGCGCTTCCCCATGAAATAGACGCTGCCCAAGAAGAAGGAATAAAGTTCCATTTTCTTGTTTCGCCTAAACAGATTATTGGCAAAGATGGAAAGGTCACGGCTATAGAATGTTTGAGGATGGAACTGAGAGCGCCCGACGCAAGCGGCAGAAGGCGCCCTGTACGCATCCAAGGAACTGAGCATACGTATGAGTTGGATATGGTAATTGCGGCAATCGGCCAACTGTCGGAGACTTCATGTCTACCGCCCATTCTTTTGGACGAGCGTGCACGTGCAATTTCGGCTGATCCATTGACGCTGGAAACCAGCATCCCCGGTGTCTTTGCGGGAGGCGACATGGTCACCGGGCCCGCAAGTGTCATAGAGGCAGTAGGTGCAGGCAAACGAGCCGCGGCGTCGATCGACCGCCACTTGAACGGGCAAGATTTGAGGAGTGGAAGAGAAGAAGAAGTTGAGGAGACAACTTGGGTTAAAGACTGGGAAAAGATAACGAAAAAGCCTGAAAGGTACACCGCCCCACACATAGACATAGGGAGACAGAAGGTAAGCTTTGAGCAAGCTGAAGGACTTCTAGCCAAATTCAAAGAAACTGCGATGTTCGAAGCGCGGAGGTGTCTCGAATGCGGACCGTGCAGCGATTGTCTTGAAAGTGTAGGGTTATGCGAGGCTGACAAAGCTTTGGTCGACGAAACTCTATGTGTCGGCTGCAATGTTTGCGCTGTAGTTTGTCCATCAGGTGCAATAAAGAAGAATGAAATGGGTGTTTCACAGGTCGATGAAGACCTATGTAAAGGATGTGGGATCTGTAGTGCAAGTTGCCCTGAAAAAGCGATTGCAATGCGGAAATTTTCGAACACTCGGATTATGACAAGTGTTCTAACTGCCCTAACAGGAGGGCCCGCATGATGTTCAGACCCAAAATCATCGGTTTTATTTGCAACTGGGGTCTTCCCATGGATATAGACCTCACAAGTCGTGGCACAATAGGTGGTTACCCCAAGATACGCATAGTTCAAGTGATGTGTGTCGGAAGAATTGATCCCGCTATGGTCTTAGATACCTTTGCTAAAGGCGCAGACGGCGTTCTGGTAATCGGCTGCCATCCACACGATTGCCACTACATCCATGGAAACCTTCAAGCGGAACGGAAAATTGAGATGCTGAAGAAACTTTTTTTACGAGCTGGTCTCGAACCAGAACGCCTTTGTTTGGAATGGGCTCATGCCTACGAAATTGAGCGCTTCAGAAAGATGATTGACGATTTCAGGAATGAGGTGATGGCGCTGGGACCGTCTCTTTTGTCTGCAGAAGGACTGAACACTAACATTCCTCTCAGAATAGAAGCTGCCAAAGCTGCAACAGAAGATTTTAGACTCAGAGTTTTGGTTGGCAGAGAAAAGGAGCTCACCGAAGAACAGAACGCGTATGGAGAGGAGATTTCTCAAGAAGAGTTCGACGAAATCATGGACGACGCCATTAGTACAGAATATGTGCGCAACAAAATCTACCTCATGGTGAAGAAAGAACCTCTTTCCGTAAAAGACCTTTCCAAGCATTTGAACGTGGACTCTCAAACCGTTTTACGTCATGTAGTAGTTATGAAACAAAGAGGCTGGATCACGGTTGAGAGAGTGAAGGGAACTTCACCCCTATATACTGCTCTGGAGGTGGGACGATGAAGGCGAAGGTCGGAGCTGTTCTCGTCGTTGGAGGGGGGATAGCAGGAATACAAGCATCTCTGGATCTAGCAGACTCGGGTTTTAGAGTGTACCTGTTGGACGAGTCGCCCAGCATAGGGGGCACAATGACTCAGCTAGACAAGACCTTCCCGACCAACGACTGCGCCATGTGCATCCTAGCTCCTAAGCTTGTAGGGGCAGGAAGACACCCCAACATCTTTCTCATAACAAATTCTGCAGTAAAGGAAGTGGAGGGCGAGGCAGGAAACTTCAAGATAACCATAACGAGAAAAGCCAGATACGTGAATGAGGAGAAGTGCACCGGATGCGGCGTCTGCGCTCAGAAATGCCCTGTTGAAGCCTTAGACGAGTTCAACCAAGGTCTAGGGGAAAGAAGTGGAATATTCGTCCCATATCTCCAGGCGGTTCCGCTAACGTACATAATCGACAGAGAAAAGTGCATTGGATGCAAAACGTGTCAGGAAGTATGTAAGGCCGGCGCGATTGAGTACAACGATAAGGATGAAGACGTTACAATCAGCGTTGGGTCAATTATACTGGCACCAGGATTTGAAGAGCTTGACCCAAGGCTCAAAAGCGAGTATGGTTATGGCAGATATCCGAATGTGGTATCGAGCATTGAGTTTGAAAGAGTTCTAAGCGCCTCTGGACCTTACGGTGGAATTGTTATACGTCCCTCCGATGGCGAGGTTCCGCGAAGAATAGCATTCATTCAGTGTGTTGGGTCACGCGACGCTAAGCTCGGAAACAATTACTGCTCGTCAGCTTGCTGCATGTACGCCATTAAAGAAGCAATCATAGCCAAGGAGCATAACCCAGACCTCCAATGCACTATCTTCTTCATGGACGTACGAGCCTTCGGAAAAGAGTTTGACGCCTACTACACCCGGGCTGAGGAAGAGTACGGCGTGGAGTTTGTTCGATCAAGAGTTTCACATGTAGAGGAAGTTCCAGAATCTGAAAGCCTCATAGTAAGACACGTTATGAATGGCGAGCCCAAAGACGAGGAATTCGATCTTGTGGTTCTCTCGGTTGGGATGAGACCTCCTAAACATGTTGAGGAATTGGCCGAAACACTAGACATCCGACTCAACAAGTACAACTTCTGCTCCAACGAAACCTTCTCACCGTTAGAAACCTCTAGACCAGGAATCTACGTGTGCGGAGCGTTCTCCTCCCCAAAGGACATACCGGAGAGCGTTGCTCAGGCCAGCGGAGCCGCAGCCAAAGCGGCCAGCATCATCGCCCCAGAGAGGGGCAAGCTCACGGTTGTGAAGGAGCTCCCACAAGAAATGGACGTTTCTGGTGAAGAGCCTCGCATCGGGGTTTTCGTCTGTCATTGTGGCATCAACATAGGCGGCGTGGTAGATGTCCCAGAAGTCGTTGAGTACGCCAAAACCTTGCCGAACGTTGTCTATGCAGAGGACAACCTGTACACTTGCTCGCAGGACACGCAGGAGAGGATACGAGAGAAGATTGAGGAACACAACCTAAACCGTGTAGTTGTGGCTTCGTGCACTCCGAGGACACATGAACCGCTCTTCAGAGAAACCATCCGAGAGGCTGGACTCAACATCTATCTCTTCGAGATGGCAAACATCCGAGACCAGTGCTCATGGGTTCACATGCATGAACATGAAGAAGCGACTGAGAAGGCCAAGGATCTGGTGAGGGCAGCAGTCGCAAAAGCCCGCTTGTTGGTGCCGCTGCCGAAGCCGGTGATAGGCGTTACTCCCGGGGGATTAGTCATCGGAGGAGGCCTTTCTGGAATGACTGCTGCCTTAGAATTGGCAAAGCAAGGCTTCGAAGTTCATTTGGTCGAAAAAGGGGACGAACTGGGGGGACATCTGCGCCACATCCGTTATCTTCTAGGTTCTGAGGACCCCCAACAGCGGCTGAGATCAATCATCAGAGAGGTCACCCAAAATGAGAACATTCATCTCTACACAGGTTCCGAAATTTCCAATGTTGAGGGATACGTTGGAAACTTCAAGACGAGCCTTAACTGCAATGGAGATAAGAAGGAAATAAATCATGGCATCGTGATCGTGGCCACCGGAGCCATAGAATACAAGTCAACCGAGTATCTCTATGGCATTGACCGGCGTGTATTAACTCAGCATGAATTAGAGAAGAAGCTTAATGGAGGGAGCTTCAACGCGAAAACAGTGATGATGATCCAGTGTGTGGGGTCCAGAAATGGAGAACATCCCTACTGCTCGCGAATATGCTGCTCTCAAGCCGTAAAGAACGCTTCAAAGATTAAGGAACTCAGCCCTGAGACAGAGGTATATGTTCTCTACAAGGACATGAGAACTTATGGATTTCTGGAGGATTACTATCGTGAGGCAGCAAGCAAGGGAGTTTTGTTCTTACGCTACGACGAACAACACAAGCCAAAGGTCACCAAAGGGGGCGGAAAACTCAAAGTCTTAATGTGGGAACCCATCATAAAAAGCTGGATTCGAATGGAGCCAGATCTTTTGGCTTTGAGTGTCGCTACTATATCGAATCCAGACAACGAGCGTATTGCACAAATGTTGAAGGTTCCTCTGAGCAAAGATGGTTTCTTCTTGGAGGCTCACATGAAGCTACGTCCAGTGGACTTCGCAACAGACGGTATATTCCTTTGTGGGCTGGCCCACTGGCCCAAATCTGTCGAAGAGAGCATTTCACAGGCGTGTGCGGCCGCGGCTCGGGCAATCACAATATTATCAAAGGAAACATTGGAAGTAGAGGGCGCCATAGCACTCGTTAACGAAGACTTCTGTAGCGGATGTAAATTCTGCGAAGCTGTCTGCGAGTACAGCGCCATCGAAATGAAAGAATTGAACGGAAAGCCGAGGGCGCACGTTATCGAAGCTCTGTGTAAAGGTTGCGGTGTTTGTGGCGCCACTTGTCCGATGGGAGCCATATCAATGCTTCACTTTACAGATGACCAGATTCTTGCTCAAGTTAGGGCTGCACTAGAGGAGGAAACAGAATATGACTGAGTCTGAATTTGAACCCAAAATTATGGGGTTTCTTTGCAACTGGTGCTCGTACGCCGGGGCCGATCTGGCCGGCGTTAGCCGAATACAATATCCTCCAACCCTCAGAGTCGTAAGGGTTATGTGTAGCGGAAGAATTGACCCAATTTTCATCCTCGAAGCCTTCAGAAGCGGGGCCGACGGAGTTCTGGTCGCTGGCTGTCATCCAGGCGACTGCCACTATCTCTCGGGAAATCACAAAGCGGAAAGAAGAGTTCTCTTGTTGCAAAGAGTTTTGGAAGAGTTCGGTCTTGAACCTGAGCGCCTAAAACTGGAGTGGGTTTCTGCTTCTGAGGGAGATCGCTTCGCAATGATTATTAGGGACATGACGAACGAATTAAAGAAACTCGGCCCGAGTCCTCTGAAGGCAGGCGGTAAAAGTGGTATCTGAGACTGAAAAGAAATCAGAAAAAGAGAGGGAAGAGAGAACGGTGCTCAGAATAACCGATATGGATCCTAAGTTCAAATATGAGATCAGTAGGACTCCGGGCTCCGAAAAGATTATGCTATGTTTCCAATGTGGAACATGTACCGCTGACTGCCCCATCGCACGTTTTACCGATTCCTATAGGCCAAGAAAGATTGTTCGGATGGTACAGCTGGGCTTGAGAGACAAGGTCCTTTCAAATGACTCAATCTGGCTTTGTACAAGCTGCTTCACCTGTGTGGATCATTGTCCGCAGGATGTGGGAACAGCTGAGGTTGTTAGAGCCCTCCGAAATCTGGCTGTCAAAGAACGGCCCATGCCCCGTGTCTATGAGGAGCTTTCTTCCACTATTCTGAAAACAGGCTACGCATACGAGATTCCTCAACTACGCCTCAGAAAAAGAGAAGAGCTAGGATTACCTCCACTGCCAAAAGGCGATGTAGAGAGCATCCGCAAACTGTTCAAGGCCACTGGCTTTTCGGAAACGTTGGAAAGGGAGAAGGAATAGGATGGCGGAGCAAGAGCTGAAGTATTTGCTCTTTCTGGGCTGCGTCATCCCTTATCGCGTATCCAGCTATGAGATTTCCACCAGAAAGGTTCTGGACAAACTTGGCGTAGAATTGGTGGAGATGCCTGATTTCACTTGCTGTGGGCTTCCGCTTGATCCCGTCAACCATGAAATGATGTTGACCCTAGCTGCGCGAAACTTAAGCTTGGCGGAACAGCAGAACCTGCCCATCATGGCCCTCTGCAACGGATGCTTCGGCGTCCTAAACCACGTAAACAAGGAACTCAAGGAAGACAAAAAACTCAGAGAGAAAGCCAACGAATACTTGAAGGAAATCGGCATGGAATTCAAGGGAACCACTACGGTCAAGCACCTCGTCCACGTTCTAGCAGAAGACGTTGGATTCGAGAAAATGAGCGAGACCATCAAGAAACCGCTTGATCCTCTCAAGGTGGCTGTACACACAGGATGTCACGTGATGCGACCATCCAAATATGTGGGCTCAGACGACCCAGAAAACCCCACTCTTCTCAAAAACCTAGTCAAACTGACTGGAGCGGAATGCTTGAACTATATGGACGAGAATGAGTGTTGCGGCAACCCGATAATCGGTGTAAACAGTCAAATTCCGCTTCAGCTAGCCAGACACAAATTGAACAACATCAGCACCGTGGGCGCACAAGCCTTGATAACCATATGTCCCTTCTGCCACATGATGTATGACCTTCACCAACCGCGAATAGAGAGAGCCTTCAATGAAAAATTTGGCATCCCCGTGCTTCACTATCCTCAGCTTCTAGGGTTGGCTATGGGCATAGGTCCCGATGAGTTAGCCCTGAAGGAGCTTAGAGTAAACGCGTCGGAACTATTAGCCCTCTTGTAATTCTTATTGAAAAAACGAAATTTTCTTTTTTACTCGAGCAAGACTTAAGGCAGTTCTAACTATGTTTGTCTAGGAGGAGGCGTTTGCTCATTGGAAAAAATCACCATGGCCCATGGTGCTGGCGGAACCGTCATGAAGGAGCTTGTTGAGAGCTACGTGTTGAAGAATCTCAGCGGGAGCCATGCCGAGGTTCCGCTGGAAGCTCTAGACGACTCGGCCGTGATCGACGGCATAGTTTTGCATTCTGATTCTCACGCAGTGAAGCCCATCTTCTTTCCCGGAGGCGACATTGGGAAGCTGGCTGTTGCGGGCACCGTCAACGATATAGCCGTGATGGGTGCTGAGCCAGTTGCGCTTTCGTCTGCTTTCATATTGGAGGAGGGCCTTCCGATGGCTGACTTGAATAGAATCTTGAAAAGCATTGCCAAGGCTTGTGAAGAGGCTGGAGTGCACATAATCACAGGAGACACAAAAGTCGTTGAGAGAGGGACTTTGGGAGGATGCCTCATAAACACCTCTGGAATAGGAAGGCGAACTGATGCTCTGGAGAAGAATATCAAGGAGGTGAAGAGGCATCGCTCCTTTGACGCGCGGTGGATTCTTGATTCCAACTTGAGGGATGGAGACAGAGTCATCATTTCAGGCACGGTGGGAGACCATGGATTAGCCGTGTTGTCAGCTCAGGAAGGCTACGATTTTGGAAGCCAAGTGGTGTCCGACGTGACTCCACTGAACAGGTTGATTATGCGCCTATTGGACGTGGGTGGAATCGTAGCTATGAAGGACCCAACAAGGGGCGGCTTATCCAACGCGTTAAACGAGTTCAGCGAGAAGTCAGGGGTTGGGATTCTGGTGGAGGAGGCGAAGATACCCATACGTGGGGATGTCAAGGCGGCCTGCGAGATGCTTGGCATCGACCCGCTGGATGTTGGCAACGAAGGAAAGGTTCTGATTGGAATTGTGCCTCAGAAAGCTGAGGAAGTCTTGGCTCTGTTGAGGGAGACCAAAGAGGGCAAGGATGCACAGTTGATAGGGAAAGCAACGAAGCGGTTCGATGAGGTTGCTCTTGAAACAGTCGTAGGTGGGAAGAGAATCCTCGCCCCTCCGATAGGAGACCCTGTTCCCAGAATATGCTGACTTTCAGGCATCAGGTCGCAAAAAAGGAACCGTTATATACGCTACACAACACGAGTTAGCCTCGAAAAATTGAGATCATGAGGGATGATTGATGAACGTTGTGATCCGCACAGATAAGTTGTCTAAGTATTATGGCAAGGGCGGCGAGATCAAAGCGGTGGACGAGCTTGACCTTGAAGTTTATGAGGGAGAAACGTTTGGTCTGCTCGGTCCAAACGGTGCGGGTAAGACGACGACGGTTCGCCTTTTGAACTGCATCATAAAGTCTACCAAGGGTACAGCGACCGTAAATGGTTATGATATTCTCAAGAAGGATACGGAAGTGAAACGGGTCACTGGCTTGCTGGCGGAGTCGCCTGGATTGTATGGGAAGCTCAGCGCCCAGGAGTTTCTCGAGTTCATGGGAGCCCTCTACGACGTCCCAGAGGATATTCTACCTGAAAGGATAGATGACTTACTGAAGCTGTTTGGGCTTCATGATAGGCGTGATTATCTGCTTGAAGGCTATAGCCGAGGCATGAAACAGAAAATCCTGATCGCAGCCGCCCTGAT
>JABAOF010009085.1_pt5 | contig 14666 bp, 11 predicted proteins | sample 7062171 | NCBI WGS metagenome assembly JABAOF01 (sample SAMN14538628, study PRJNA623070) | marine sediment metagenome | biome: marine biome [ENVO:00000428]; feature: marine pelagic biome [ENVO:01000023]; material: deep marine sediment [ENVO:00002113] | place: India: Gulf of Khambhat ...
CCGGGATCGCTAATGATGAAAAACTTGACGCTGCGTGTATCTCCCGCTCCCAACGCTTGAAAATCGCGGAGCAAGTGCTCATAGGTAAACTCGTCCAGGTGTGGGAATACTCTCTTCACGCCAACGTGGGGATGCTCGCTTGCTTTAGACCGAGGTATGAGTAACACGTTTCCCCAACCTTGAACCGTTACTGTAAGATAGGTGCTGTCTTGAAAGTGGATCAGGAGTTGATGCTTCTTGGGCAGCGTCTCTTCGGATTGGTGCACGTGAATCCTCTCTCCGCCACCTCCGAGCACGAGCACATAATCTAGATCGAAGTCGGCCAAGATCACTGAGCCATGACCCTCGACCTCACCCACCTGCTTGCCTTTCAGGATCGCCTGATATTCTTCCGGCGTTCCGCTTTAGAAGGCGAATCGGTGTGGGGAATTCCCGCGCAAGCCCGATACGACGCGTTTGCCCTTTAGCTCCAGGTTCATCTGATGTGCGATGGTTAATGCCTCCGGTAGTTCAATCAACTGATGGTTCCTTTCATTAACCGGCTTATGCTTTCGCCGCAATGCTTCTAACAAGCAGCACTTTCCTACAACGATCATACATCAACATGGGTCGGACGTACACTCTTCAGCACTCCCGCAACGATTTCACGATGAAATCACCCTCAGCCAGCTTCCAGATGATAAAATCAAAAGCCATTTAATTCCGCGCTCGGGATAACCCCATGGACGAAAATTCAGCAAAGACCTCATGGCTCTGGTTGTTAGGACTCTTCACGCTTGCCAGTTTGATCGAGACGGTCTTCTACAGTCAGATGCTGGCCTTCACACCGTTGTATCTCCCACAGCTTGGGATCACGTCCGAGCGCGAAATCTTGTTCCTCGTGGGGTTGATCTCAGCCATATCAAATGCAGTCGGTATCCCCTTTCTCCCATTCTGGGGCGCCCTCGCCGATCGATTCTCTCGCAAACCGATCATCATTCGATCCTTTGTGGTGATCCTGGCGGCAGTGATCCTTGCCTATGTCGCAAACAACGTTTGGCTCTTCTTCCTCGCTCGTAGCATCACCGGTTTTGCATTAGGTAACAGCGGCTTGATGATGACCACACTATCTGAACGACTACCCAAGAACCGCATGGGCTTGGGCTTTTCGATTATGAACAGCGCCGCACCTATCGGAGCATTCCTCGGTCCGATGACCGGTGGATGGATTGTAGACGTATTCGGCTTTCGCACGTTGCTGCTATCGAACGCGTTTTTCATCGCCTTCATCATCTTGGCCCTGTACTTCGGCTACCAGGAAACCTATCGGGGCGAAAAGAGAGAGCCGATCCTGCGCATGGCTTGGGATTCCTTGGGCCTCATCTGGCGTTCGAAACGCCTGCGATCCCTCTTCCCGGCACTATTCTTGCTTTTCGGCGGATGGATGTTGGCTTTCACATACATCCCCTTGGTGATCACAGAGGTTTACACCGGAGGTGATCCAGGCACGATCATCGGCATCGTCATTGGCGCCAGTGGTTTGACGACCCTATTCTTGGCGCCCATCTTGGGCGCACTCGCCGATCGATTCGGCACTTGGCGCGTGTTGTTCATCGGCGCTGCGATCTCAATGGTGCTTTGGCCGGTTCCTGCCCTAACGAGCGGACTTGTTCCTTTTGCCATCTTGTGGTCTGTTCTCAACGGGATCGTTTCCGCTGTGTTTGCGATTTCCTTCAGCGTACTCTCAGCCTCGGCTCCCGAGAGCGTGCGCGGACGCGTGATGTCCTTCGCCTACATGCCCGTAAATATCGGCTTCATGATCGGTCCTGCCATCGGAACGCGCATTGTCCAGAGCAACATCTTCAATATCTTTCCCGCCGCTGCGGTGTTCACTGCCTTGGGCCTCGCCACCCTGGTAGTCGCATACCGACAGCCCATAGCGGAGGACACTACGACGGATCGCAGCCGCTAAAAAGGGAGCGTTTCTCAATTTCCTATTGATTCCCTTTGCACAATTGTTGACAAGTTGCAAAAGATACTCTATACTGTAAGCGCTTACAGTAAGCGCTTACTGTAAGCGCTTCCGGCGAGCCGATTTGGAGGGGTCACCATCACGCACTCACCCACGGAACCTAGAAACAGGTCACGCGCAACGATTGATGACGTCGCCGTTAAGGCGGGTGTTTCAATTGCTACTGTCAGCCGTGTGATCAATGGCACGGGTCTGGTTGCGCATAAAACCAGAGAACGAGTGATGGCGGCAATCGCAGAACTTAGTTACCGCCCACAAACTGCTGCTCAAGTTTTAGCCAGTCGGAAAACAAACACCATTGGACTTTACCTATCCGAGATCAGTGGAGAATACTTTTCTCATATTTTGAGGGGGATTGAAGCCACAGTCCGTGAAAATGGGTTTGGGTTATTAGTCTTTTCAACACAAAACGGGCTTACCCACGACCCCTCGAAGCCACTGCCCATGGGAGAGCATAATACAGATGGGTTGGCTGTTTTTGTTGGCAGTTTATCGAATCGTGAGTTGTATCGCCTCCACGAAGCAGGATTTCCTGTCGTTTTGATTCACCGCTCCCCTCCAGAGGGCGTGGAAATTCCCAGTGTGACCATTGAGAACAAGCGTAGCACCTGCAAGATGATCGACCATCTTATCGAGGTGCATGGCTATCGACACATAGGCTTTCTGGCCGGGGAAGAAGTGCAAGAAGACTCCCATTGGCGTGAAATGGGCTACCGTGAGAGTCTTGCTTCGCACGATATCCCCTTTGATCCGGAATTGGTCGATGTCGGCGGGTTTAACAGGGAACAGGCTGAAGCCGTAATGGAGAAATGGCTTCATGATGGTTTGGAATTCGATGCCGTTTTTTCCGGTGATGATGAAGCTGCGATAGGCGTACTGACAGCACTCAAAGATGCCGGAAAGCGTGTGCCGGAAGATGTAGCCGTGGTCGGATTTGATGATACCTATCTTGCCCGCTACCTAACGCCCCCACTTACCACAGTTCGCGCCCCGATTGAACAAGTGGGGCGCGAAGCCATTAAGCTCTTGGTGCACTTGATTCAAGGTGATGAGACAGAAAGCGTCGTTCTTTTGCCCACTGAACTTGTCATTCGTAAATCGTGTGGCTGTAACTGACATCTGTTCTCATGAGAAGTCGTTAAAAGTAGGTAAACTCAAATCCACTAGAAATTTGGATAAGCGTTTGACGTTGGTGCCCGTAAAGTGAACTGACCACGCTAGTCGAGTGGCTCAAGGCGAGGTCCTAACCAAGATCGTGAAGCTTATCTATCGAGCTCTTACATGTTTTTCAGCGCGAAGGAGGCGGATATTGAACAGACCCAAAATACTGATACACATGACACTATAAGGACGATCCAAACTAAGGAGAAGAATCATGCGAAGACCCTTGTACATCCTACTTGCCCTTCTGGTCATAACAACTATGCTGCTTGGCGCCTGCGCCAGGGCAACGCCTACGGCGGAAGAACCGCCAACCGAAGTACCGGTTGTGGAAGAACCCACTGAGGAACCACCTCCTGAAGAACCCCCTGCCGAGGAAAAGGTTCAGATCCGCTGGTTCATCGGCCTGGGCACGGGTTCACTGCCGGAACATCTGGCAGGACAGGAAGCGGTAGTCGCTCGTTTCAACGAGACCCATCCCAATATCGAATTGATCATGGATATCGTTGAGAACGAACAAGCCCCCGACCAGTTGAAGACTCAGATTGCTGCCGGTGACCCACCTGACCTCATCGGCCCAGTAGGTTGGAGCGGCACCAATGAATTCAGCGGTCTGTTCCTCGACCTAGAGCCCTACCTGGGAGGCTTCGATTGGAGCGACTTCGATCCGGACTCCATTAATGCGTATCGTCTTGAGGGAGAAGGCCTGCTTGGACTTCCGTTTGCGGTCTTCCCTTCGATGATCTACTACAACAAAGACCTATTCGACGAGGCTGGGCTCGACTACCCACCTCACAAATACGGTGAAGCCTACGCTGATGGAGATCCGTGGACGGTGGAGAAGCTGGAAGAACTGGCCATGGTGCTAACGGTCGATGTGAACGGCAATGACGCCAATAGCCCGGATTTCGACCCGGAGAACATCGCCCAGTTCGGTTACCTTTCCCAATGGACTGATCCTCGGGGACAAGCAGCCGCGCTCTTCGGTGCCGACAACGTGTTCGATGAAAACAATGACGCCGTACTCTCGGAACGTTGGCGCCGAGCCTTCCGCTGGTATTATGAAGCTATGCATACGAAGTACTTCATGCCCAGCGACCCCTACGTCGAGAGCGACCTTCTTGCGGCCGGTAATCCCTTCGACTCCGGCAACATGGCGATGGTTCACTGCCACCTGTGGTACACCTGCTGCCTCACAAATGTGCCGAATTGGGATATGGCCGCGGTTCCCTCCTACAACGAGGCCGGCGATGTCACAGTCAAGCTGCATGCCGACACTTTCCGTGTCCTTTCTTCCACAGAACACCCCGAAGAGGCGGTCGAGGTGCTGGTGTGGTTGACTGGTGAAGGCGCCTTCGACCTGCTGCAAATCTACGGTGGTATGCCCGGTCGAATCAGTCTGCAGGATGCCTTCTTTGCAGGAATGGACGAGAGGTTCCCGCAAGGAGTGGATTGGCAGGTGGCCATCGATGGTTTGGCCTTCCCAGACGTGCCAAATCACGAATCCAACATGCCAAACTATTCCAAGGCCTACGACCGGATTGGGGCTTTCCAGTCCTTGTATCAGTCCGATCCCACTTTGGACATTGACGCCGAGCTCGATAAGCTGGTGGCCGACTTGCAGGTGATCTTCGACGAAGTTAAGTAGGGAATCGAAACAATAGATCCATGTGCATGTCGTCGCCTTCCAAAGTAGAATCAGCATAACGAAGGTGAGTGGGGTCAGCCCTGGAAACTTGTGCTGACCCCACGAATCTGGAAAGGAAAGGCCCCATGTCAACGATGTTTTCAGAACTATCCCTGAAGAAACTCAGGTTCGAGCGGCGCAAACTGACAGCATTGGGTCGTCGCGAGGCCAAGTGGGGTTTACTCTTCCTCTCCCCCTGGATTATCGGCTTCTTTCTCTGGAAGTTATTACCGATGATCGCCTCGCTGGTTTTTTCGTTTACAGAATTCAACCTGCTCCGTCGCGAGGAGATTCAATGGATCGGACTTGAAAACTATAGACTCTTCTTTAATGATCCTCTGGTAGGCGCATCCGTGAAGGTTTCAATTACGTTTGCATTGATCGCTCTGCCGATTGGAATCGCTCAGCCCATCCTGATGGCGGCGTTACTGAATGACCAAAGGCTCTGGGCGAAGCGGTTTTTCACGACCCTGTTCTACATGCCCAGAATCGTGCCTCTCGTATCCGCAGTCTACATCTGGGCAGGCGTGATGAATGCACGCACAGGGTGGTTCAACATCGCTCTGGAAGCGATAGGAATTGCGGGGCCGGATTGGCTGTATTCCGTTACCTGGATCTATCCTGCTCTGGTCATCATCGGCCTGTGGGGCGTGGGGGATATGATGCTATACACCATGGCAACGATGCAAGGCATCCCAACTGAGCTCTACGAGGCCGCGCGCGTGGATGGCGCCGGGAGGTTGACCACCTTTCGACATATTACACTGCCCATGATCACGCCGATCATCTTTTACAATCTCGTCCTTTCATCGATCGGCATTATGATGTATTTCCTCGTCCCGTTCGTACTCAAAGGTCCTACTGGGGACCCTGGCAACACCACTTGGTTTTTCGGTATGTATTTGTACAAGGAAGCCTTTGCGTACTCAGACATGGGTTACGCTTCCACTATGGCGTGGATGATGTTCCTGTTTGCCATTGTAGTGACGGTTATTCTATTTTCAACCGCGAAATACTGGGTCTTTTACGCAGCCGAGGAAACATAACGATGGCGACTGAAGCAGCGATTTCACCGAAGATGCGATCCCGATCCATTCTGAATAAACGCTTGCGTGGGTTTATGCTGGGGGCCACTCTCACCCTCTTCACACTGATGCTCCTATTGGTGTTTTTATCGCCGTTTGGGTATATGACCGTGACAGGGTTGAAAGACAGAACGATGATTTCTAAACCCGACATCTCCATATTACCAAAGCGGGAGGCGTCTTATGCTTATCAGGGAGAGGATTACCCCCTCTACCTGGTTCCGGATGAAGACGGAAATATGCATGAATGGGCTCTTTACAAGAAGGGACGAGAAGAGAGTTCCTTCATCGATCCAAAGAATCCTGATGCTGGTCCTTTCCAATGGCAAGGTAGGTGGCGCACGCTGGATCCTGTCTTGCACCTAAGCCCCGTCTGGGAGAATTTCTCTGAGGCATGGGTACAATTGAATATGCCCCTCTTGCTACGCAACACCATCATCATCGCGGTTATGGGATCGATTGGTACATTGCTTTCCTGCACGGCGGTGGCCTATGGTTTCTCGCGCTTCAATATTCCCGGGAAGGGCATCCTGCTCATGATACTCATTTCAACGATCATCCTCCCGGAATTCGTTACCATCGTCCCGACATATGTCGTTTTTCAACGCATTGGTTGGGTGGGCACATGGCTACCGTTGATCGTGCCACATTTTTTCGCCAACGCCTACAATGTGTTTTTATTACGCCAATTTTTTATGACGATCCCGCGTGAACTGGACGAGGCCGCCATGATTGACGGGGCAGGACCTTTCCGTGTACTCGTCTCGGTCATCTTGCCTCAGTCTATACCAGCTCTGGTGGCTGTCGGGATGTTCCACTTCATGTGGGCATGGAACGACTTCTTTGGACCGCTGCTTTACCTGTCGACCGAACGAGATCTGCAACCGATATCCATCGGCATTCAAATTTTCAATGCACGCTATTTCGCCCAACCTCACATGGTTCAAGCCACGTCACTCTTAGGATTGATATTGCCAATCATCATCTTCTTCCTGGCACAGCGGGTCTTTATGCGGGGGATCGTATTCACGGGTGTTGAAAAGTAGTCGGCAATGCTGAAAAACGACGCGTGTTCTACAGCGTTACCTGCTCTTACGGTGACGCTGTTTTCTGTTACCGCTTGCGGGATCGTCCAATCATGCACGCCTGGGAAAACCACGCTTCCCACATTGACTCTTGTGCCAACGCCAGTCCCAGAGGTTTTATTCGTCGACGCTGCTCAAAATCTCGGGAAGATAAGCCCCTTTGTCTATGGCGCGAATTTTGGCCCTTGGGTTGGCGTTCCAGTCGATTTGATGGACGAGGCCGAGCAGGCAGGCATCACATATCTCCGTTTCCCAGGTGGTCAGTGGGGGGATCAAAATGATTTACAAGATTACCAGATCGACCGCTTCATAACCCTGGCCCGACGATTAGGTGCCGAACCAAAGATTAACGTTCGTCTGCCTGGGGGAAGCCCCGAAGCCGCTGCCGAATTGGTGCGCTATTGCAACATCACCAACAATTACAACGTGCGTTATTGGAGCATTGGTAATGAGCCGTCTCTTTACACGAACGTGTACGGATACTATGACACTGAGCTGTACAACACAGAATGGCGCGAGTTCGCCGAGGCAATGTTGGCCGTTGATCCCGAAATCATCTTGATCGGTCCTGAAATCCACCAATTTACAGGCAACCCAGAAACGGATCCAAAAGATGAGGCCGGGCGCGATTGGACAAGAGAGTTCCTGATGGCCAATGGCGACTTAGTAGACATCGTCGCCATCCACCGTTACCCATTCCCCACCACTATGACCGGTCCGCCGAAAACAATCGATGACCTGCGGGCAAATAGCCGTGAATGGGAGACCATTATTCCAAATCTACGAGTGTTAATCCGCTCAACGACTGGACGAGACTTACCCATTGCCGTGAGCGAAGTTAATTCAGATTGGAGCCACGCCACGGGTGGTGATGCAACCCCTGACTCTTTCTACAACGCCATCTGGTGGGGGGATGTTCTCGGGCGGCTGATACGACAACGTGTAGACATCGTCGCTTATTTCCTGCTGCAATCCCAAACCAGGACAGGCGGGTGGGGATTGCTGGCGCGCTTCGAAGTGCGGCCAACCTATTACGTTTATCAGATGTACAAACACTTTGGTGACGAGTTGCTATACGCCTCCTCCGATGATGACGACGTATCTATATTTGCGGCTCGACGCACACTTGATGATGCCGTCACACTCATGATCGTTAATCTTGGTCCTCAGGACAAGCGCATACCCCTGGTTCTACAGAATGTATCACCCTCTGGACAAGCAGAAGTCTGGTTGTTCGATATCGATCACCATGCCGAATTAATAGGAACTGAAAACGTTGTTAGTGGGAGCACGATCTCGCTCCCACCACAATCCATCTCACTCTATATTCTTCCCTAAATAGGTAGAACCATGCTGATGTTTGAAACTCGGGCTGTCGTTGGTGGACTGATGGTTGTTTTCACACTTTTATTACACATGACGGCGTGCTCATCCTTAACGCGATCAACTGAGGCTCCTCCGTTGAAAAAGCAAATTATTGGATACTTCACATCTTGGGGCATAGACCAACCTGGCAGACCGTACCGAGTGAAGGAGATGGTGGAAAGCGGTGCTGCGGAAAGACTGACCGTCATCAATTACGCTTTCGCCAACGTCCTTCCCCGTGATGATGGTGGAGGGGATTTGTATGTACTGTGTGAAATCGGTGACTCTTGGGCCGATTACCAGAGGCCTTTCACCTCGGAAGAGAGCTTCGATGGCACGGCAGACATGGAAGACCAGCCATTAAGAGGCCACTTCAATCAGTTAAAGAAGCTCAAAGCAAAATATCCCCACCTGAAAGTGATGATCTCTCTGGGCGGATGGACGTGGTCTGGATTCTTCTCGGATGCTGCCAAGACTCCCGAATCCAGGGAAGTATTCGTAAAGTCGTGCATTGATGTATTTATCGAGGGAGACATCCCTTCGGAAAATGGGACTGGCGTCATCCTAGGGGTAGGCGAAGGCATCTTTGACGGCATTGATGTGGACTGGGAGTATCCTGCTTCACCTGGAGCAGCGGGGAATATCTACCGTCCAGAAGATACAGAAAACTTTACGGCTTTATTGGCCGAATTCCGTCGTCAATTGGACGAAATCGACCCGAGTCTGCTGCTGACAATTGCAGCTCCCGCTGGAGAAGACAAGTACCGAAAGATTGAGTTGGATATAGCCCACCAATACCTGGATTGGATTAACCTAATGACCTACGACTTCCACGGTTCTTGGGACGTCAACGGTCCAACAAACTTTCACTCAAACCTTTACGTCGCATCAGAGGATCCATATTCCTCACCTTTTTCGGTGGACAGCACGGTCCAGGGGTACCTGGACGCGGGAGTACCACCGGAAAAGATCGTCGTGGGTGTTCCTTTCTATGGTCGTGGCTGGTCGGGTGTCGTGGATGAAAACAACGGCCTTCATCAGCCAGCCAGTGGACCAGTCGAAGTTGGTGACGGATCCGCTAGCTTCCACGTCCTGAAAGAATATGCCGAGAAGGGCTTTCCCCGCTTCTGGCATGAGGAAGCGCAAGCCCCCTGGCTGTTCAATGGAGAGACATTCTGGGCTTATGACGATGAGGAGGCACTAAGCAAGAAGATGGATTATATCCGACGTCATAACTTGGCTGGTGCAATGTTCTGGTCGTTGGATGGTGACGATACAAATGCCACTTTGGTGAAGACAATACATGAACGTCTGAGCCTGGTGAGGTGAACGAACGATGAAAATTGCAGTCATTGGGGGCGGCTCTAGTTATACCCCCGAATTGATCAACGGATTTCTGGAACGCAAGGATTCTTTACCCCTTAGCGAATTGTGGCTAATGGATATCGACTCCGAGCGGTTAGAGATTGTAGGCGGTTTTGCTCAACGCATGGTCCAGGCAAAAGGGGCACCTTTTCAAGTCCACCTGACCAACGACCAACGTGAGGCGATCCGTGATGCAAGTTACGTCACCACCCAGTTGCGTGTTGGTGGAATGGCTGCCAGGAAAGAAGACGAATACCTGGGTCGTCGTCATGGTTTGATCGGGCAAGAAACAACCGGCGTAGGGGGCATGGCCAAAGCGCTGCGCACGATCCCGGTCGTACTGAATATCGCCCGAGATTTGCAGGAATTGGCACCTACCGCGCTACTGGTCAATTTCACCAATCCCGCCGGATTGATCACCGAGGCTCTCAGCCGCCATGCTTCGGATGTCAAATCCGTTGGTGTTTGTAATGTGGCCATCACAACGAAGATGGGAATTCTAGAGAGCTTAGAAAAGCAGCAGGGACTAATGGTGGCCCCAGAGAAGGCCGAATTGATTACTTTGGGTTTGAACCACCTCTCCTGGCATTACGGGTTTGTTGTAAATGGGGAGGACATCTGGGCTCAAGTCTTCAGTGGGTTTGTCGAGCAATTGAGGCAGCAATCGGAACCGGAATGGGATCCAGCAACCATCGAAGCGTTACAAATGATTCCCAACTACTACCTGCAGTATTTCTATCAAACCGACAAAAAGATTGCCGCGCAGTCGAACTGGCCTCCATCTCGAGCAGAGCAAGTCATGGAAATTGAAAAGAGACTCCTGACGCAGTACGCCGAGCCGGATAGATCAGAACCACCTGAGGACTTAATGAAACGTGGAGGGGCATACTATTCTACGGTAGCTACCCAATTGCTGAATGCCCACTTCAACGACTTGGGTGAGACCCACATCGTCAATCTGCCACACGGTGGAGCGGTACCTGGCTGGCCGGAGGACTGGGTGCTCGAGATGCCATGCAAAGTTGGCAAGAAGGGTATTGAGCCAAATACAGCCACTCCGCTACCCGCTGCATGTTTTGGGCTTTTAGCACTGGTGAAGATGTACGAAATATTGACAGTAGAGGCAGCTGTGTCTGGAAATCGCCAAGCTGCTTTCCAGGCCATACTAGCTCACCCTTTAGGACCTTCAGCTGATATGGTGTCAGCGGTGCTCGACGATATGCTGGAAACAAATCGAAAGTACCTGCCCCAATTTTGAAGAAAAGGAAGCCCAGGCACTTCAATACGCAAGGGTCATGGAGAAAAGTAATTGAGTGAATTCAAGAAACTTGATTTGAAATCGGAATGGGTAGAACGCACCCTGGCAAAGATGACGTTGGATCAGAAAATTGGCCAACTCTTACATCCTTGTATTCAGCCGTCGGCATCCGAAAAAGAACGGGTTGAAATGCTCGATAGTATTGAGCCGGGTGGGTTATTCCTTTTCGCAGGCCATCGGAAGGAGTTGCAAGAGATCACAGACTGGTTTCAGGGGCGCTCTTCCATACCCTTGATCATATCTGCCGACCTTGAAAATGGGGCTGGTAAGGTGGTCGAAGATGCGACTAGTTTTCCGGCTTTGATGTCGCTGGGCGCCACAGGTGACGAGCAATTGGCTTTCGAGATGGGGCGCGCTGCGGCCGTTGAAGGGCGCTCGTGCGGCATACATTGGTCTTTTGGCCCAGTGGTGGACATCAGCGCAAACCCACTCAATCCTGGTACCAATACCAGAGGTTTCGGTGACGATCCTGATCTCATCGCTCGGTTATCCAAGGCAATGATCCGTGGAATGCAAGAGAATGGGCTTTGCGCAACCGTCAAACATTTTCCCGGCAGCGGTTTTGATGATCGGGATGCGCACATATGCAACACACTCAATCCGCTACGAATGGATCAGTGGTTTGCTTTAAGCGGCCGGATGTTCCAGGAGGCATTCGACTTAGGCGTGTGGTCCGTTATGGTAGGCCACATTTCACTACCTGCCTGGGATCCTGGGGATGGTGGGCACATGCAGTATTCCCCACCGGCGACATTATCCCGCAGGATTGTCACCAACCTTTTGAGAGAAAGGATGGGATTTGAGGGCGTCATCATAACCGACGCGCTGGATATGGCGGGGGTTACCTCATTTGGTCCGTTCGAGGACCTCATTCCTGGCGTCATTGAAGCTGGCAACGATATGATTCTCTTCTCTTCCGTGAAGCGTGACTTTGAAATTTTGAAAAGGTCGGTTGAGAACGGATTGTTGACAGAGGCGCGCATTGAAGAGTCCGTCCGGCGGATCCTGTCCTTGAAACAGGTATTGGGTTTACACGAAGACCAAAGGAAACTTCCTCTCTCAATGGAGGATCGAGAACACTTCGAAAATGCCAGCAGGCATATCGCTGAGAAGGCTCTGACACTTATCGTAGATCGAAACAATGTGCTCCCGTTGAAGCTGGATAAAGGCGTAAGCGTGCTCAGTTACCACGTTCGAGGAGATCCGGAATTAAACGTGAACACCTTCGATGATCTCCTGCGAGAACGGGGGGTAGAGGTATCTCATTTCAACGAACAGGATATTGGCAAACTACCTAAAACCGAAGAACTCCTAGATTTTGATGTCGTGCTAATAAACGCAGTGTTCGAACCATCCTGGGGGACCAATCTAATCCGGCCAGCGGGCAACTACATGCGCGATGTTTGGGCGCTTATCGCCTCACACCACCCCCGTCTGGCGTTGATATCTTATGGATCACCTTACCTGCACTACGAAATGCCCCATGTCCCTCTTATGCTCAATGCATACTCAGCAGATCTCAACACGCAGAGGGCAGTGCTGCGGTTCTTATTAGGTGAGATTGAGGCAACCGGGGTTAGCCCGGTCAATCTCGAAAGCCCCTACTTGTTCAAATCTCTTGAGGGTTTAAGGTATCGCCTCTGAGGATTACCTTGATATGAGCGAGTTCCAAGTCGGGATGAAGATTTACGACGGTGATTGGTTCCTGAAGTACAACCTTTCATACGAGAAAGCGGCACAATGTTTACAGGAATGGGGAGTGACCTATGTGCTAGCACAAAATCGCTTCCTCCCGATGCCGGATAGTGCTATCGATAGTGAGGTGGCACCGGATTTGGTAGAGCGCTACAGGTCTTTCAAGGACAGGGATTTCCGTGATGCGCTGGGCATGGCCGGGATTGAGTATTGGCTAGCGGTATGCATGTTCTTTGATCCACGGGCTTTGGAGGTAGATCCCTCCTTGGTGCCGGTTGGCTCGGATGGTAGGCTCATGCCAAAAATCGATTGGTACATAGGGATTTCACCCTCCAGGGATGATTTCGTCTGTCTAAAGACGACTGCAATCGCGGAGGCGGTGCGCGCATTAGAACCCGACGGGGTCTTCCTCTCCTTCACACGCTGGCCCGGTTTTTGGGAGCTATGGATGCCACATCTCTCCCGGTATGACTTTCCTGAGTACAGCTACGATCCTCACACCCTGGACCGTTTTGTCCAAGAAACTGGTGTTCATCTGCCATCGCAAGAACCCTTGAACGCTGCTGCTTGGATTGAAACACATGCCCGTGAGGTCTGGACAAACTGGAAGTGCCAGGTGGTTAAAAATGTCATCCGCCAAGTCCGATCTGCGTCCAGAGCCGAGAAGTCAGATGTTCGCATCATGCTAAATACCCTGCCGCTTGGCTTCGATTTTGACGTTGCCCAGGAAAAGGTGTTTGGACAATCCGTAGAGCTCCTGGCGGATGGGGTGGATATATTCGAAGTCATGACCTACCATCAGATATTGAAACGTCCTATACGTTGGATCCCGAAGATTGGGGAACAGGTAAAACGTCGCACGGGCAAAGAGACTGTATGTGCTCTCCAGGCACGACCACTTTATCTGGATGGCATCCACAGCAAAGAGAAACGCTCCTCGACCATCAGCGCAGAGGAGTTCGCTGAGGCAATCGACGCCATCGAGGCTTCGAACCTGGATGGTATCGTTATTTTTGTGTGGTCAGATCTGCTTGAGAAAGCTTTGATGGAGAAGGATGAGCGGAGGGTAGATGCAATACGCACCGCTGTTGGACGAAGGAACGCCCGATCTAACGGTGAACAATGATGATTTGAAGTATTTGGAGACCTGAGAAATGGAGCCAAACCCAGCCCTGAAAAAGCTTGGATTGTCAAACTCGGATCGCGTCGTGATCTTCCATGCGGATGATATTGGGATGTGTCAGGGGTCGTTGAGCGCCTATGACGATTTGATTGCTTTTGGCTTACTCTCTTCGGCGGCAACCATCGTGCCTTGTCCCTGGTTCCCCGCAGTCGCTTCGTACTACCGAAACCATCCTGAGAAAGAAAAACTCGATATCGGTGTCCATCTTGCCCTAACCAGCGAATGGGAAGACTTCCGTTGGGGCCCCATCTCGACACGAGACCCTGCCTCAGGATTGATGGATGAGAATGGATATTTCTACAACAATACGGATGATGTCCTTAGACACGCCGATGTCAATGCGGTGAAACAAGAACTGACAACCCAGATCGAAAGGGCATTGGCGGCAGGGATCGACATCACGCACATTGATACCCATATGTTCGCGATCTTCCATTCAAAGTTATTGCCCCACTACATCGAATTGGGTTGGCATTACCATGTGCCTGCGTTTATCGTACGCTGGAGTGCGGAGCAGTTGGTGGCGGATGGTCAAGACGCAGATGAAGCGGAGACTCTTGCGGATATCATTCAACAAACTGAAACAGACGGGATGCCATTAATAGATTACGTCTATATGATGCCCTTAGAGCCGCTCGAAAACCGCTTTGAACACGCAAGGCAAGTGTTGGCGGAACTTCCAGCCGGGATTTCTTATCTCTTAATTCATCC
>JABAOF010035295.1_pt1 | contig 14656 bp, 10 predicted proteins | sample 7062171 | NCBI WGS metagenome assembly JABAOF01 (sample SAMN14538628, study PRJNA623070) | marine sediment metagenome | biome: marine biome [ENVO:00000428]; feature: marine pelagic biome [ENVO:01000023]; material: deep marine sediment [ENVO:00002113] | place: India: Gulf of Khambhat ...
GAAGAAGAACAAAGGCAAGAAAAAGAAATAGTACCTTTCCCGGTCAGATATACAATAAAGGAAATAAAAAAAGAGCTGTCCTTGTACAGCTCTTTTTTTGTTTATCGCCGCCATGGTCCCACCGGGACTCGAACCCGTGTTCTCGGCGTGAGACGCTACAAGTCCACCCCGGAGAACGAGACCGGACCGACAGGAGACGCGGTCGCAAGGGAACCGCTATTGTGGTTTGCTTGCCTCGGTTGCTTCGGTAAAGCGCCGTGGGTGATGGTTATTGGCAGAGCACACATCAGACCAGGCCATCCGGAACCCAGCCGTGACCAATGGGAGGCTTTTCGTGCCAGAAATTGTCCGTTGCTATGAACTCTTATCATATCCACGTCAACTCCTCATGCGATGCCTCGATAATAATATATTGATTTTATTGGATTTCTATTATCGAGTGGTTTGGCACGGCCTTCGCAGAATGCGGAACACATGAAAGCAGTCTCCAAAAAAGCCAAACATGGGTCAGCCGTCGATAGTCTATGAAGATGAGGCTGCTTTTTCATTGAAGGGAGTCGAAATATCAGTGAGAAAGGAGAAATGTCGATGAGACAAGGGGGTTGGTGTGTACTGGTGGCAGTTATCTCCATATGCATCATGGGGATGGCATTCGGGGCAGTTCCTGCTGAAGCCGGTTACCTTTATGCCGGCACGAGCAACCCTGGTAAAGTATACAAATATAATGGAAGCTCGTGGCAGGCCATTTCCGAATCGCTAGGCTATGCCGTTCTGGATATTATCGAGTTTGAGGGCAAACTTTTCGCGGCGACGATGTCCTCCGCGATCCCACCGCCCCCGAACCCGCCGGGGCCATACAGCGGTGTCGGCAAAGTCTGGCGCTATGAGGGTGGCACAAGCTGGACCATCGTTAAGGATAACCTGGACGACCAGGTCTGCGACCTTGAGGTGTGGGATGGCGACCTCTATGCTGGCACGGCCTGGAGCGGCGGCAGGTTGTACCGCTACGACCGGTACGCCGAGACTTTCGAACTTGTGGGTGAGATACCGGATTGGTACGGAATCAGAGCGATGTACGCTTCTTCCTACGGCTATCTTCAGCTCGGTGAGATCAACGTGGACAAATTCGGCCGCTTCGACGGGTACACCTTTTATGACGACCTCAACCATGAAGGAAGCTGCATTTACGATTTTGCCGAGTTCAATGACGCGCTCTATGGCGCGGCTTACAATGGTCGCCTTTTTCGTTCCACCGATGGCATCGAGTGGTCCATGGTCCTTGGCTACTCCAGCGACCGAAACATTTGGGAACTCGAGCCTTTCCAGGGTCACCTGTACATGTCCTATCACAGTGGTCTACTGGCGCGTCTCAACACCTCCCAGACCAAAAGTACTGTGTGGACGGCCCCAGACGGCATCATCTCGATGGTCGCCGATGGGGATTCCGTGCTCTACCTCGGAATCGGAGCCGAGGCTGGCGCCTTATGGCATAGTGAAACGGACGGCGTCGGGTCTGTCTATGCATACAGAGGGAATGGCAGCCCTCTGCTCATCGCGGACCAGATGGGCACGGGCGTTCAATGCCTCTACATACCTTTAGGAGCCGAGTTGGCCGTGGACATCAAGCCGGGCAGTTACCCCAACAGCATCAATCCGAAGAGCTGGGGCAAGATCCCGGTGGCTATCCTTTCGACGGAAGACTTCGACGCCCCCGATGAAGTGGACCGGTACTCCCTCACCTTCGGGCCTACGGGTGTTGAGGACAGCCTAGCCTTCTGCGGCCGGAGCGGCGAAGATGTCAATGACGACGGTTATGACGACCTGATCTGCCACTTCTATACCCAGGAGACAGGATTCGAGGCTGGCCATACTGAGGGTGTCCTGAAGGGAAAGACTGTAGAGGGCACGCCAATAGAAGGAAGGGATTCGGTGAACATTGTAACTAAAGGCAAGGGCAAGTAATCATCCAGTTCCAGTCTTGTTGACAACATGAAAGGCAGAGCCAGCACTGGCCCTGCCTTTTTTGTTGATTCGAGTATGCCATCAACAGCGGAGATCTCATCTCGGCGATCAATATTTTCATCGGCCATTTCGAGATAAGCCTTCGTGGTTGGCCTCGGGACGGTCAGTCCGCAGGGGATTCTTGTCTATTTCATCGTTTTGTGTGGGAAATAGCGTGGGAAAGACGCACATGGGATGAAAAAAGGGCTTAGTGGGAAACGTAAGCCTTTGATTTTGTTGAATGGTCCCAGCGGGGATCGAACCCGCGTTTTCGGCGTGAGAGGCCGATGTCCTAGGCCACTAGACGATGGGACCGTTGCGACGGGAAGAAATCAACAATCCTTCCAAAAACGCCGGCTGATGAAAAACGATTAGAACCTTGGACCGTAAATTCAGGTACTGTTTTCCTTCCGCCAGACAATTTCCTGCCAATTTTCTGTGACGAAAACCCTATCCTAATAGCCAGAAATAGTCAAGAAAGGCGATCACTCTCTGATTATACTAAGGACGCCAAACCACCCTCCTCGTGGATGGCTGGGATTCTACTCTTAAGGAGAACTGAAGCCACGGCCGAGGGAAGATCCGGGGATGAAGGCAAGTTCGAATGGAATTTCTGGATTTTGCTTTCGGGTAACACACCAACCTTTCCAGTTTCGTCTGCTCCTCACCAGGGTGCCCTCAAAGACCACTCATTGCGTGGGCGTGGAGCCGAAGGGAATCCATGACCGGTTGCGCCTATGGGGCAGTGACCGTATTTTCGAATAAGGGCTCCCAAGGGGGCGTTGAACTATGAAAAAATTACAAAACTAAAAAAAAAGTAATACCATCCTTATTCAAACCGTTTTGACTTCTCTATGGACACTAGAATACCCGAATATAATCAACAAGTTAGAAAGTAGCGAAACTTCATTTTTTTGGTATGGAATTTGCGTTCGCTTCAGCTTGATGAATTTTCGTAACGAAGCCCGAGGAGTGATAGGAATGAAGAAATACATTCTAGCCTACTTCCTAGTCAGCGTACTGTGCCTCTCACTGAGCACTTTCAGGAGCTACGGGGATGACACGGAAATCTACGAGCTCCAACAAGTCGAGCCGAACGTCCTCATCGTCTTGGACCACTCGGGAAGCATGCAGAACGACGATGCCGGAACCCCTTATGACGACACCAAAACATACGAGCCGTGGGTGGGAGCGATTGACTATGGGAATAACTACGACAACTGGTATAACTACAACCGCACCCGATGGCAGATTGCAAAAAACGTCATCACCCACCTCATTGATGAGACCGAAGGTGTACGCTTTGGCGTGATGCGTATGGACGGCAGCAAATACAACACGGGCCTCGGCGACAGCACCGACCGGATGGACCCACCGAGAGGAATTACATACACAGACGGAGTTACGGATAATCGGGTTCTAAGGCAGGGAGGAAAGATCGTTGTTCCTGTCGGGACGGACAAGGGCCAGATAATCTCATTCATCAACAATATGCCCAACAATGATCCGCAGACATGGACGGTTCTTGCTGAGACGCTCTTTAGTGCGGGAAGGTATCTGGCGGACGGGAACGACGGGTTTGGCATGGGGGCATATAAGAGCAACACGGACTACACCTACCGGATCTGCACCGACTCTGATGAGGACTGCGATGATGATGATGATGAAGAGTGGGCTTATTATTCGGCCCGGACCACTGATGACGATGGCAATACGATCGACGTTTCAGGCCCGATTCAGTACTCCTGCCAAAGGAATTTCGTCATCCTCATGACGGATGGTCAGGCAAACTACGATGACGATTGGGATACTTTGAAAACGGTTGTTGGAGACTATGACGGGGACGGAGAGGAGGCGACGACGCCGAACCGTTATCTTGACGATGTGGCAAAGTTCCTCTATGACAATGATCTCCGGGCCGATATGGACGACGTGCAGAACGTCATCACCCATACGATCGCCTTCGCTATAACGGACGGAAGCGTGAAGGCTCTCGTTGAAAATGCGGCGATTCAAGGTGGTGGAACGTATCATACCGCGGACAACTACGACCAGCTGCGTTATGCTTTCCGCAATATCGTGGACGAGATTCTCGAAGTCTCCACCTCGTACACGGCCCCGGTGGTCCCCATTAGCCAGATGGAGAAAACGACAACTGGTGACAGAATGTATCTGGCCCTGTTCAAACCGACCCGCAAAGCCTTCTGGAAGGGCAATATCAAAAAGTTCGGGATTGCCACAGCAAACGACGAATCCAAGGGGATCGAGAAAGGCGACGTTCTTGACAGATACGGGAACCGTGCCACAGATGACTTTGGGCACATCTACGATACAGCGGTTTCTTACTGGGGGACGGGCCAGGACGGGGGTGAAGTAGAACTTGGAGGGGTCGGCAAGATCCTTCTCAACCGGACGTCACCAAGAAACCTATACACTTGGACGAACGTAGACAAGCCGTTGACATTCAAAAACAATGCGTTCTCTAAGACGAATACCAAACTGACCTATGACATGTTTGGGGCAGCAGATGACACAGAAAAGAACAAGATAATCGACTTTGTTTACGGCCTCGATGCCTACGATGAGGATGGAGATCTAGATACCACCGAGAAGCGCAAATGGATTCTGGGCTCCTTCATCCATTCGAGGCCCGAGATTGTCCATTACGATAGCACGACCACGGTGATCTATGCCGGATCCAACGATGGGCTCCTCCATGCCTTTGACGATGCGACTGGGGAAGAGATCTGGGCCTTTGTTCGGCCCGATCTTCTGAATCAGCTCAAAGAGCTGAGCGGTGACACTCTGCAGTACTTTTATGATGCCCCTCCTCGGGCCTTTGTCATCGACAATGACAACGACGGGACCATCGAGACTACGGATGGAGACCAGGTGTTTCTGGTTTTTGGAGAGAGGCGAGGAGGAAACAATGTGTATGCCCTTGATGTTTCAGATCCCAATAACCCACTGATTCAATGGTACATCGGCCCTGATGTTGTTGGATTCTCAGAAATGGGACAGAGCTGGTGCATCCCGGTATTTGGAAGGGTTGCCTATGGGAACAAGCTCGTTGTTTTTCTGAGCGGCGGCTATGACACAAATCAGGACAACGACCCGGTTACGGGTCCCGACAGTATGGGCAGGGGTATTTATGTGGTCGATCTCCTTAGCGGAGGGCTCGTGTGGAAATACACCCACGAAAACGATAGCAACATGCAGTTTTCCATTCCGAGTGATATTGCTGCGATTGACACGACAGACAACGGCTTCATCGACCGCCTATACGTGGGCGATATGGGGGGTCGGTTGTGGCGTTTTGACATTACCAATGTCGATCCTACAAAGTGGACAGGAAAGATCCTATTCAAATCCAACATCTTGATCATTCCAGGGGAACCGCGTCGAAAGATCTTCTATCCCCCCGATGTTGTCCAGGAAGAAGGATACGAATTCGTCTTTTTCGGTACCGGTGACCGGGCCAATCCAAAAAACGAAACCGTGATTAACCAGATTTACGCCGTCAAGGATAGGAACGACAATGTGAATCTCGATGAGAGCACCTTGGTCGATGTTACCTCTGACCTGCTCCAAGAATCCGATGATGAAACACTCAAGACTCAAATAAGAAACGACCTCGAGAGTAGTGAAGGATGGTACATCAGCCTGGCCGACAACTTGGGAGAGAAGGTTCTGGCTCCCTCGTTGGTCTTTGCCAATACAGCCTACTTAACAACATTCACCCCTACAACATCTGGGGGCGGCGACCCCTGTGTCCTTAGTGAAGGGACTGCAAGGCTTTATGCACTCAATTACAAGACCGGCGAGGCCGTTCTTGACTACGACACCTCTGATGATGCCGTGGGCAAAACCGACCGGTCTCTGGTTATCGGATCTTCGATACCCTCCGGGCTCGTAATGGCCATCATCAGGGGAAAGCCTGTTGGTTATGTCGGAGTCCGCGGCGGTATCCTTAAGCCGGCTATCGGAACGGTGAGCGCGATAAACACAATCTTCTGGAGACAGTTAGAATAACCGGTTCATCCTCCTCAAGTAAGCCCAATCGCCTCGGTCACGGATTGAAATGATTCCGATGAGTCTAGTTTTGTTAATAAACTGGTCTAGGTCTGATATTTTTTCGTTCTGGATTGACGGAATTTGTTACTCCGAGTGCTGAAGATACCGATCGAAAGGACTTAACCTATTGATTTTATACAATAAGTCTAATCTATCCATTTTGGCACGTTTTGTGCTCAAAACGTGAAGTAATTGAAATCCAGAAGTGATAAGGGAGGGAGGAAAGCCAAAGGATTTGTTCATAGAGTGACAAGACTCGGACAGAGTGTAGATCAGGTGATTTTGAGTGACCTCGGGAGGAGGAAACACATCTTCAGTAGGAAGGGAGAGTCGAGATGAAAAGATTTGTTTTTCTTCTCTCGTTTTTCTTGGTTCTGGCCATGACGGGTAATGGCTGGAGCGCGATCTGGCACGTGACAGAAAATGGTTCAGACTCTAACGATGGCCAGAGCTGGAATTCCGCATTTGCAACGATCAATGAGGCCGTGAGTTCAGCCCTTGAGGGTGACGAGATCTGGGTTGGAGCGGGCACGTACATCCTCTCTGAAACGATCTATGTCAACAAGGCGGTGGGCATATACGGCGGCTTCAGTGGCAATGAGAGCGATCTGCAGGCTAGGGATTGGGTAAATAATCTCACCATTGTGGATGGAAACAACCTGGTCCAAGGTTTCCAGCTGATCGCCAATGCTACGATCGATGGGTTTACCATCAGGAATGGATATAGCGTCTATGGAGGTGGCATCCGGATCGATTATGCCGCTGCGAACATTGTCAACTGCACTTTTTCTCAAAACAGGGGGTACTACTACGGCGGTGCAATCTACAATTACCGTGCCTCCCCTATCATTTCCAATTGTGTCTTTTACGGAAACACCGCAAAATACGTTGGTGGCGCCATCTATAATTCGTACTCTTACCCTATGATCACAAACAGTACCTTTCACCAAAATAGTGTAGATTATACGGGTGGTGCGATTGGCAATTCTTACGACTCTTCTGCCACGATTACGAACTCCACATTCCGCGAAAACAGTGCCGGTTCTGATGGCGGGGCAATCGACAACTACGACTCTTCGCCCACGATCACCAACTGCACCTTCTACAAAAACAGCGCAGGTTCCAAAGGGCGCGCGATCGACAACAGCTTCAGTTCTTCCCCAATCATTACGAATTCGATCTTTTGGGGTGATCCGGGCCAACTTGGATCCGAAATCACCAATGACCCCGGAAGCTATCCAGATGTTGCCTACTCAGATGTTCAGGGAGGATATCCAGGAGATGGAAACATCGATCAAGACCCAAGTTTTGTTGACCCGGAGAACGGTGACTTCCATCTTCAGCCGGGCTCTCCATGCATAGACACTGGGACTGACAACGTACAGGACCTTCCCCTAGAAGACTTCGAAGGAGATCCAAGGATCGCCGGAACTGCGCCGGATATGGGTATTGATGAGGTTGTAGAGGAGGCTGTTGGCCTCGATGCGTACGTCCTCTACGCTAGAGAGAAGGTTAAACTGCGAAGGATTGCAGACTCTCAAGGAAATGTCGGTTCAAATGGGAGCATCTCGGTTGCCCGCGGAAATTCCGGCACTGTCACGGGGAACCTCTCCGCTGTCGGAAAAATAGGGGTTATGGGATCGCTTACGGTTGACGGAAACGTTCTTACGAACGACCATGTGAGTGTCTACAGACGGGGTTGGCTGGATGTGACCGGGGAAATGATAGAGGGCCAGGAGGCAGGCCTCTCCTCGATTGAACTCGCAGAGCCAGAGTCATTGGGATTCAACGCGAGAGGGAAGAACGTCAGGGTTCAAAGGAGACAGTCCCTAGATTTAGAACCGGGAGCCTACAGGAACGTCAGGGTGTCGAGAGGCGCCACGCTCCGTCTCGTCCCGGGTGACTATAAAATGGAGAGGCTCAACCTCGATCGGCGCGCCACGTTACTCATCGAAGGCCCTGTGACGATCAACGTGGTGAAAGGGCTGCATATTGGGCGGAGTGCCAAAATCGAGTTTGGAGCGACTCCAAAAAGCGACGTCACCATCAACGTCCTGAAGAGTCGGATCATCTGGGTTGGCCCGCGCGCGGAGCTTCGCGGTACACTCTATGCGCCTAATTCACGAGTGTGGCTCGGCTATCGCAGCCAAGTCGAGGGTGCAGTTCACGCAAGAGGGATTTATGCCAACACTGGCGTGCACTTTCAACCTCATACACCATGAGGCCATAACCCTTCATTTTGAAACCCGCTAAAAGAAAGGCAGGGCAAAAGTGACCCTGCCTTTCTTATGTCAAAAGGAACTTTCAATCCTCGATACTGATTCAACTTTCCCAAAATGATGAATCCTTCATAATGCCCTATGCGCTTTGGAAATGCTCCTGAAGCCTTGCCATTAGCGTCGCGCTTTTACTTCCGATATAATGCTCCACCCACTTCTGGGGACCTTGTTGAATTTGTTGAATAATTTTTCATTTCGCTTCTTACCATTTTGGAGATAGCAGATGTAGAAACCCCGACTTGGCTGGCTATCTCTGCTAATGAAATCCCATAGATCTCCACAAGGCTTGTGCACGCTATCTGTGACTTGACCTGAGATTTACGCCTTCAACGGCCTTCGGCTTGTAATCCTTCAACACTGCCCCTCTGCTTCTTGCATATTTCGTAACAGTAATTCAGCAAATTGAACAACGTCCTCCTTTTCACGTTTCATGCATGGTCTTGAGATCCACGTAAAAAGGTGATATAGCAATTTACGTGTAATCGTCAGAAAGGAGGATCTAATGGAGAAACAGAATGTCACCCTCTCATTGCCCAAGTCTTTGCTCAGGGAGGCGAAGATAATGGCGATCAAAAAGGAGACTTCACTTAGCCAGTTGTTGGTTAAGGCTTTGGAGGATCTTGTCCGTAGCGGCCATGAGTACGAGAGGTCTAAGAAGAAGCATACTAAGATCCTCAAAAAGGGTTTCGACCTTGGGACTCAAGGGCATATCCGGATCAAACGGGAGGAACTCCATGAAAGGAAATAAAACATTCGTCGATACCAACATTCTGGTATATGCTCACGATTCCTCGGCAGGCCAAAAACATGAAAGGGCAAACCGTATTGTTCTCGACCTATGGGAAACAGGGCTTGGTATTCTCAGTACCCAGGTGCTCCAGGAATTTTTTGTGATTACCACGGGTAAGATTCCCCGACCCCTTAGCCCAGATGAAGCCAAAGAGGTCATTGTCCATTTGCTCAAGTGGGAGATCATCGTCAATGACGGTCGAGCGATTCTCTCGGCAATCGGTTTGCAACGTCGGTACAAGTACCCCTTTTGGGATTCCCTAATCATACAGGCGGCAATCGCAGGTCGGGCCAGTGTTTTGCTTTCCGAAAATTTTCAAAGCGGTCAAAGAATAGAGCCTGTGAAAATCGTGAACCCCTTTAAGTGAAGTGGCATTCTAGGGGTGGGGTCAGACTTTATTATTGAGTTTTTTCCCGTCCAGCCTTTTTCCTTTCATCCAATCACCCACGAGTTGACCGAATCGATGAAAGTCTGACAATCTTTGAAGGTTTCGGTGAACCTCATCCCAATCTATTGCAACATATTCGTGAACCAACACATGCCGAAAACCAGCCATTGAAGCAATCTTCTTGGAGAAGTCTGTTGGGAGAACGTTTAGCTGCCCCAATATTATGAATCCTTCGTAGTAATCTGTTGGCTTTAGAGCCTCTTCCATTGAAATGATCCTATGGGCGATGTCAATACAACATTGGATCGCCACCTCCAAGTTCCTCTCAACGATATCACGAAGATAGGGATCTTGGTCAAACTCATCCCTCGATCTGCGCTTAAGTGGCTCTAATTTGTTTAAGCATTCTCTCAGTCTGTCCAAGCGCCTTTCGATACCGCTGAACGGTTGTCTCTCCATAGAAAGCCTCCAAGATTTCGCGTCGCTGTCTCTCCAAGACTGGCAAATAGTCTCCGTATTGACTCAAAACCCTTGCTTCGAACTCAACCTTGGCAGTCATACTGTCACAAAAAATGAGTTTTCCATCTCTGATGATACGATATCTTAATTCAACGGGAGATCGATTAAGAACAATCAGATCCACATCTTCAACTCCCAGTAACTGCTTGAGCCGAGATGCTAGAGCATGTCTCTCTACTGCCATTTTTTCATCCCTGAAACAAACGGCGATGTCTGCATCACTCAAAAGTCCTGTCTTCCCTCTTACCCGGGATCCGAAGAGATAGGCAATCGTGACCTTCTTTCGACGTTTCGCAAAGAAAGTGCCAAGGATTTTCTCCCTTTCTTTCCAGGAGGTACCCCTCTTTTTCAAGGTATCCAGGATCCTTCTGACTGCGTTTGTAGTTTTGTGATCACCCGCACGAAGCAGGTTTTCGATAATACGAACCCCTTGCGTCACCGTGGCTAAATCTTTCCCGATGTATCGAGCGACGTCTTTTCCCTTATGGTCGCCAAGGGTTCTTGTCGCGTAACAGAAAACCCGCCGCATCCACGTACCGAACCCCCCACCAGATCTCAGCGAACCGGATCCTCTGCCCACGACCTTTTCCATGATTTTCTCTAGCTCATTCAGCTCAAAATGGATGGTCGACATCTGTGCTGGTTCGCCTTCAGTCCCTCTTTGGCGTTGGAAAACATTGCTTTGGAATCTCTCATCACCAAGGATCCTTTAATCACTTAGCTTATACAGGTCCTCTCGCCTCCCTTGGGTCGACCCTCTTGAGACAAAGGCTTCGTAAGCTTCTCTGGCAGCCAAAGGGTTGCCAGAAAACTGTTTGAGAACAAAGGAAGGATCAATGATTTCTGAACGATCGATGCCGATGTAGATCCTATGACTGCTCCACGGATAATCCTCGGCGCGGTTGACTAGGCCAGCCCTGACTGGGTTTTGATGAATGTAACGAACCAAATCCAAGAGATATTCATCCCTGTCACACAGAATAGCTTTATAGCGTCCCTGCAAGAGATGCCCTACCCGGTCATATCTCCTCTTGAAATACGAAGTGTATGAGGTGTGAAAAAGTCTGACCCCACCTTCTTCTTGTCTTTTGGATAAATCCCTAATGTTTCCGAGGAATTATGCCGAATAATGGTGTAGGGGGAGAATTCCTCTGTGATCTCTTAGAGTTGCTATGAAATTTTGTCAGTCCACGGGTTAGGACGACCGGTTTACCCAAATATGTGATTTCGGGGACTGCAGCGAAATTCTTTGGAAAAACAATGGCTTACCTGTTTATCAAGTGCTGTTTTTGGTAGGGTATTTGTCCGAGGTCTGGAATCAAAATTGCATCACGATGGTGAATTTTTATGCCCTTTCGCCGCAAACCGTCCGTCCCGAGTGTGGCAATGAGCTGTATTCATGGGAATAAAGAGATAAAGCCCCTGTTAGGGATTGGCATAAAGGAGGATTGAAATTGCGCTTTTCCGGAAAACCAAAGATGAAAACGGCCCTTCTACTCGTCATCCTATCGTTCTTTTTGGTTAGTACAGCGCATCGTGCGATGGCGACGGAGCTTCATAGTGACGGCTTCGAATCGGGCGACAAGACCGGCTTTGATGGAACAAGAAGCGGCACCGCAACTCCTGATACGGATGCCGTTCAAAGCACGGTCAAAGCGACGTGCACGTATGCCTGGCGTTTTGACCAGCAAACGAATGATTACACGGGTGCGCTAACAAACAGCGTTTACTTTACCCAGTCCATGCCGACAACCGATCGAATTCTTCTCCAGGCAAACGTCCGTATAGACACTTTAACCCACCAATCCGGAGATGAGTGGGCTCTGCTTTTCACCTATTCGTCAGACAATGGTCCGAATGATCCCTCTGCTGGATTGGTCATTGATGTAACAAATAACTATATTGGGGTCTTCATCCAGGAAGCCGACTCTACTTTTAACGTAAGCCTCGGAACCACCGCTTTTGATGTAGATGACAAATATTTTCACGAATTGATGGTGTTGATTGATAATTCCGGTAGCAACCCTGTTCTTACCGCATGGTATGACGGCACGCAAGCCCACCAGTATACCTTTTCAGGGGTAACCCTACCCAATTTCCAATCGGTCGATTTTGGATCTTGGCCACGGCAGACCGGAAATCACGATATCGATGCTTATTTTGACGACTTTCGTGTTTACGACGGCGTGCCTTACTGGTACGACTCCAACTGGCAGTACCGCAAGAAACTCACCTTTGACCGTACAATGGTCGCGGCAGACCAAACCGATTTTCCGGTTCTGGTCTCTCTCCTCACTGATGGCGATCTGGCCAATGACGCCCAAAACGACTTCGACGATATTCTCTTCACCCACTCGAATGGGATCACCAAATTAGACCATGAGATTGAATCCTATGATCCCGATGACGGCAAACTCATAGCATGGGTGAAGGTACCGAGCTTGTCCTCCACTTCTGATACCTCGATCTACATGTATTACGGAAACGGGAGTGCGTGCAACCAGGAGTATAAAACTGGGGTGTGGAGCAACGGGTACAATGCCGTGTGGCACCTCAGAGAGGCCGAGGGCGGAACGGATGCGATAAAGGATTCAACTCGTTGGGGCAATCACGGGACGGACTCCGACCCCGACCCGATCTTCCAGGCGACTGGAAAGATAGGATATGCCATTGATTTCAATGGGAGTAATAATTACATAAACTGCGGTGATACCTCGAGCCTGGATATTTCAGGCAACAAGCTGACGATATCGGCCTGGGTTGCGCCAGATTTTACCCAAGCACAAGGGGCGTTGGGCAAAGTTGTGGACAAAAGAGGGCCTACCAATCAAGATGCTTACCGGTTGTTCTTTAATGCGAACATAGATGATTGGAGATTCAATCTTTCTACGACTCCTGATGGTTTTAATGCCACTGACACCGCGGGTTTAACGTGGAATGCGAACGATTGGCACTATCTTGTCGCGACGTACGACGGCAGCGATATGTATATTTACTGGGATGACACGAACAGCTTTAGCACCAGCCACGGTGGCACCATTACCACAAACGACGCTAATCTGTATATTGCAACTGGCTTAGATCTTACATCCAATCATTTTTTCGACGGTACGATCGATGAAGTCCGCATTTCCAGCACAGATCGGTCTCTTTCATGGACCCAAACCGAATACAAGAATCAGAACAACCAAGGGACAGGGCCAGGGAAATTTATCAAGATCTTGGGAAGTGAGGAGACAGAGAGCACGGCGTGTCAGTTCTCCTACCGCCGCTCGATCACCGTTGATGGGGACGAGGTCGGTGGCACTGACTTCTTGTATGACTTTCCTGTCCTTGTGAACTTGTCTGAGACTTGGCTACAGACGGCTCCTGACGGGGATATACAGAACGCCAACGGCTACGACATCGTCTTCCGAGCCTTCGATGACACGTGTGATGACGAAGGCTCCCCGTGCACCTTAGACCACGAGATCGAAGAATATGATGGCACCAATGGGGAACTGGTTGCCTGGGTGAGGGTTCCCAAGCTGTATGCTGGGAGCACGTCGGCAAACGATACGAAGATCTACATGTACTATGGAAACGGCTGTACCACGGATAATGATGATCCCCAAAACAAAACCGCCGTATGGGATACCAATAATGGCTGGCGAGGCGTCTGGCATCTTCACGAGTTGAGCGGTGATGCACAGGATTCAACCTCGTATGGCCGGAGCGGAACCGTATCCGGGGAAGTCACCCAGGGATCTGGCGGTCGAATCGATGGGGCCTACGATTTTGGCACGGATAGCGGAGGGAATGGGACGGTAAACTTTGGTGATCACACCAACCATGAGTTTGGGACAAACAGTTTCACGGTAAGCCTATGGCTCAATTCTGACAAGGCCACNNTTCCGGACAGGTTCGGGTGCAACGGCCATATGGTTCGCCATACGTGATGATAGTAACAACAGTGCAATGTCAACTGTGCCTAGTATCGATCAAGATCAGTGGATGCACATTGTTGGCGTCGTTGACCGAAGTGTTACTCCCGATAGACTGCGTATCTACAAAAATGGATTGGAGTATGGAACTGCAACAGACATCTCGAGCATTGGCACCTTGACTGACTCTAGCGATAGCATTGATCTGATTTTCTCTTATGCAAACAGTTCTGAGATGGACGGAGTCTTGGACGAAGTCCGAATTTACTCTGGTGTCCAGTCGGCCGATTGGATTCTGACGGAATACAAAAACCAGAAGACGGGTTCGACTTTTTACAGTGTGCAGGATCCTCCAGACTCGAGCCCGGCCACGGCAGTCACCCTCCTCTCGTTTACGGCGCGGGGGGACGATGACCAGGTGAAGGTCTCCTGGCAGACAGCCCAAGAGGTCGGCAATCTGGGGTTTCACCTGTATCGGTCTGAGAGCCGGGGTGGCCCTTTTGTGAGGCTGACGGATGAGTTGATTCCGGGCTTGATCTCATCGGTTCAGGGGAAAGCCTACGTCTATGAGGATGGGGATGTTACCGCTGGGATGCTCTATTATTATAAGCTCGAGGCGATTGATACTTCTGGGAAGAAGACCCTTCACGGTCCGGTCTGTGTGGACTGGGATGGGGACGGA